>CERP01024838.1_pt1 | contig 16849 bp, 14 predicted proteins | sample 530801 | NCBI WGS metagenome assembly CERP01 (sample SAMEA2620991, study PRJEB7988) | marine metagenome | biome: marine biome (ENVO:00000447); feature: surface water layer (ENVO:00002042); material: "saline water (ENVO:00002010), including plankton (ENVO:xxxxxxxx)" | depth 5 m | reverse complement strand
AGACCCTATGGCTTACGGGAGTAACAGCTAATGGCAACATTTACAGCATTTGCAAATAGATTACCAGACCCTAACTTTGGTATTGCAGAGGACGGATCAACATCAAATAATACAGTAGCAGGGCCGGGTTTTTCAACTATTAACTTTACAAGCGAACAGCCAACTGCAATCAGCAGAACAAACAGCGGAAGAGTAATAGCAAGAGCTATAGTAGCTCATAAATGGAAAGTATCTATAACATATAATCCTATGACTCGCGACCAGTTTGAACCTGTATACAATTTTTTACTTGAAAAAAGGGGTCGTTTAAAACCCTTCTTTGTTGCACTACCACAACACGCGTCAACAAGAACAACAACAAGCGGAACAATATCAGTTCAAGGGACTATAACAGCAGGAGATAGTAATTTTTTAATAGATGGAATGAACGCAGCTAGTGGGGAACTTCGCCCCGGGGACATGATAAACTTTGCAGACTCTACTAATTCAAATCATAAAAAAGCATATAAAATAGTTAAAGTACATACTGCTGCAAATAAGTTAAGCGGAGACTCTGCGTTAAATACTACAGATGAAAGAAGACTTTATGTTGTTCCTCCTATAGAAAAAGACGTTGCTGATAATTCAACTTTAACATACAATAATCCTTTAATAAGAGTAATACAAACTGCAGATGTACAGCAGTACTCTTTAGGAACAAATAACTTATACACATTCAGTCTTAACTTAGAGGAGGCTCAGCCTTAAAAATGGCAAAAAAAGTAATAAATACCGCAATAGAAGAAATTCTAGTTAGTAACTCAGATTTTGAGTATGCACACTTAGTAAAGTTTGAAAGACCTTTTAAGGAAGATTCAATTACTTCTGAATTCAGAACGAATGCAAATAGGTATGCGTACTATACAGATGGACCTCGTGATATATCTTTTGATGATGGTTCTATAGACCAAGATGGTAACTCTAATGGTTCCCAAGTTTATAGAGCAAATAGAATATTAAGTTTAGGTAGTTATTCAGAAACTACTACTCCTCGTGCTACAAATATGTCCCTCACTTTAGCTGGGGAACACTTAGGAACTTCTATTGTAGTACAAGGAACTTTTACTAGCGCCACTTTTACAGCTACTACAGAAATATATAAAGGAGAACCTTTAGATTTTGTAGAGCTTGGTTTCAGAGAAGGCGATAAAATAAAATTCACAAAAAGTTCAGGTAATTTTTCTACTGCAGTTTCTACACTTACATATATCATTACTGGATTTACAACAGATAACTCTGTTATAACATTAGCTACTACAGGTAATGATACTGATGATACAACAACATATCCTACTGATGCTAATACTCAAGTAACTATTTCTTTGGAATCTGACGAACTAAATGCAATTACTAATGAAAAAATAGTTTCAGACTTAGCTAACCCTTCTTTTCTAAATAGAGAAGTATTTATACACAAAGTATTTATAGACCCAGACACAGGCGACTTAGCTGGAAATTCAAGTATACTTATATTTAGAGGTATAATTGCTACTTGCAACTTATCAGAAGGAGAAATATCTTCTAGAATTAAATGGGGTCTTTCAAGTCATTGGGCAGACTTTAACCAAGTCAATGGAAGAATTACAACCGACGAAATCCATAGAGCATTAGATTCTAAATCTAGACCTCAATCAGACATGACAATAAGACCTGAGTATGCAACAGACTTAGGCTTTATGCATGCAGAGACAACTCTTAATCAAATAGCAATTTATCAAACCACTGAAAGTCGTTTTATTTTAAAAACTAAAAAGAGAGGGGGCCTTGCAGGTCTTTTTGGTGGTAAAAAACAATACACAGTAGAAGAAAAATATCAAGTAGATAATGAAGTAGATTTAAGTATAAATTTACAAGGAAAACATTTACCTATAGTATATGGAGTACAAAGAATACAAGGTATACCTATATTTGCAGATACATCAAATACTAACTCAAAAGAAGTATATGTAGCATATGCACTATCAGAAGGAGAAATACAAGGATTATATAATTTATACATAGACGGTATTCCTTTAATTTGTACTGATGAAGCAGACTCTGATATAAGAGACCATATATCAGGAAATGATAAAGATAATTCTCAACTACAATGCTATGGAAGAGCAGACAGAGGAGACACTTTAGGAGGCTCCGCAAGTCAAAATGCAGGAACTCTAAGCGAAGTCTTAGCAGACATTTCCGAGCTCGAGAAAGCACTCAGAATACTAGTAAAACAACAAGCTGACACAGCTAGAGTATACGACTCTGATGAATACTTAGATATAAGAGCTGAACTAGAAAGTTTAGAAAGAGTGTACAGACAGTTAGTACTTTCCGATGTTGGTTCTATAGATACTAATCCAGACGCAAAAGGCATGTTTCATGAGCAGGTAGGAAGTATACAACACCCTTATAATATGCAGTTTCATTTTTTTGCTGGAAAACCAATGCAAAAAGCCTCTAATTTATTAACTACAAAAGCAGCATCAAATGGATTCAAAAGACAAGCAGAGTATTACGAGTCAGATTTACCTTATTGGTCTCCCAACCATAGATTATTAGATACCGCATATGTAGTTACTGCAATGAACATAAATGAAGACCAAACCGATATACCAGAATTAGAGTATGTAGTAAAAGGTAAATTAGTAGAATGTTATAACTACGACAATACATATCAACCTAATCCTTCCATAGCAGGTACTCATACTAACTTTTTAGAAGGAGACACAGTAACTGTAGAAAGAAGTACAAATGGTTCAAGTTATAGTAGTGCTACTGTACTAGGAAGTTCTAGTACTTCTTTCAAAATTTTAGATAAGTACTTATGGACAGGGACAGACGGACAACAGTATTACAGATATAGATTAGACTCCAAGCCAGACTTAGGATATACTGATGGAGCTCCTTCTTATAAGTATTTAAGATTAAAGAAAACAGGAACTTCTGACTACTGGCATATGATAACTTACAATGTAAAACTTATAGAAAATAAAGTTTTAAATTTAAATAAGTATAACCCTACAAGTGTAACAGACAACTCTGGCACTTTACAAATGACTTTTTCAAGTTCAGATGCTACAGCTTTACAAGCTGGATTTATAGGTACTTATAAAACTTATCAGGTATTTCTAAATAATGCCACTAACTTAGACGGACTAAAAAGAAGTGTACTTACAGGAACTTGGTCAGGCAATACTATCACTTTTACAGGTCTTACAGGTTATGCAAATATAGCAACTCTTGGGGCTAACTTAACAAATATAGAAGTATTTAAAGCTAATACTTTTACTCTTACAGATTCCACAGTAGCGGGAATAACAAATTCATCAATTTTAACAAACCAAACTATAACTATAAATGAAACAGGAGAGCAAAGAACAATAACTGCTTTTAATGTATCTACAGATACTATAACAATTGATTCTCCTTTCTTTACTTTAACAGAGGGTGCTTTTGACGGTGGTTTAACATACACAATTACAAGCAGTAATGGAGATAGAAGAGCTACAAATAATCCAGCTATGCAACTATTAGATTATATGTCTAGTAAAAAATATGGAAAAGATTTAATAATAGAAAAAGATGTAAGTCTTGAAAGTTTTATAACTTCAGCAAGACTATGTGACACTAGATCAGATATAACTTTTACTTTAACAGATAATGCTTCTTTAAATACTGGAGATGTGTATAAACTAACCTCAGATGGAACTTCTAGTGGTAGTCATATAGCTTCAGGAAAAATAGTATCTTCAGCAACAGTAGACAGCAAAACTAGGCTTATTCTTACAGATGTCTCAGGCAAATTTCTTAGAAAATACTTTAACTATATAAGTTACAAAATAGGAGATATAGTATATACTGATGAAGGTAATTTTTATAGAGTAGCTGCAGCTGGCTACAAAGCAAGTAAACCAATACATACTACAGTAGGTCAAAGTCTTGCAGGTCTTACTTATATAGGAAACTCTGTAACCTTACATAAAGACTCTGGGTCAGGACCGGCTTCAATAACATTAGATGGTCAAAGAGAATTGACATACTCTTTATATGACGCTGATTTTGTAAAATATTGGAGATATTTAGGTTGGGAACACCACGATCAAATGTGGGTAACAAGACATCAAACTAACTTTATAATAGATAGTACTAAGTCTGTATTTGCAAATGTTAATGCTTTCTTAACCCATTTTAATGGTTTATTAAGTTATGCAAATGGAAAATATACCTTAGATGTTGAAACACAAGCTTCTGCACCTGCTGTAGTAAATACATTTAATTCTACTACTTATAATGAAAATGTTAATCCAGAATATATAGATAATACAGATATTATTGGAAGCATTACTCTAAATGATAATTCATCACAGAAAGCAAAAAACACAATAAAAGCAAGTATATTTGACCCACAAAATAACTGGGGAAGTAGAAGTGTATCTTTCTTTAATTCTGACTTTGTAAAAGCAGATAGAGGAACAATAAAAACAGGAAGTTTTACATTTAGTGGTGTAACTAATTATTACAATGCTAGGATAGGAGTTGAGAAAGAACTAATACAATCAAGATTTAGTAAAGAAATATCTTTTACTATAGGTCAAAAAGGTTTATTACTAAAAGCAGGTCAGGTAATTTCAGTTACTTATGCTCCTTTTAAATTCGATAAAAAACTTTTCAGAATAGAAAATGCTACATTCAATGCAAACTGCACAGTAAACATAAAAGCAAGAGAGTATGATGATAGCATATATACAATAAGTAAACAAAGGTCATCTAGAATAAGACAGGAAGCATCTACTCAAGCAGCAGCATTAGCAGCTCCAGGAACTCCTACTAGTCTTGCAGCAACTTCAGATAAACCAGGAGTAGTAATACTTTCATGGAATAATGCTATTAATTTTAGCGAGCCTACTGATAGTACTCAAATATGGGTAAGTGATGATAATAATAGAGCAAATGCAGAAAAAGTAGCAACTTTAGATGATACAGTATCATTTAGGTACTCTATTGCTGAAGCTGGAAGTAAGTTCTTTTGGATTCGACATGTAAGAAGAAGTACTTCTACTACAGACAATTCTGTAAGACAATTAGTCAGTGCTTATCATCCTACTAGTGCTACAGGTGGAGTCACAGGTACAGCTACATTACCTCAGTCTGCTATGTTTACTAATGTAACAAGTGGCGTTATAAAATTTAATTCATCAGGTGTTTTAACCCCTTCAGGAGCTTCACAAGATATATCTATAACAGCAAGTCTACAAAATTTGTCAGGAACCCCTACATTTACTTTATTAAATAAAGATGCAAGTGCTCAAACTGATGTTCAATTTACTAATAATTCACAAACAGGCAACGGAACTACATTTACAGTAGATGCAAGTACATTTAGTACAAGTACTACTCCTAAACTATGTAGAATAGTACTTTCTGAATTTCAATTAGATATACCTATAACTGTAATATTAGATGGTCCAACAGGTCCAGAAGGTCCGGATGGTCCAACAGGTCCTCAAGGCCCAGACGGTTCTCCAGGCCCAGGAGGCCCAGTAGGCCCAGCAGGTAATCCCGGTCCTACAGGACCAGACGGTTCCGAAGGTCCAGGTGGTCCAACAGGTCCAGCAGGGCCAGACGGCCCAGCAGGTCCCCCCGGTAGTATAGGTCCAGGCGGCCCAGCAGGCCCAGCAGGTACTACAGGCCCGGCAGGTCCCCCCGGTAGTACAGGTCCAGGTGGCCCAGCAGGTCCCACGGGAGCAGACGGCCCGGATGGTCCAGATGGCGCTCCAGGTCCAGGTGGTCCAACAGGTGCTGCAGGTCCAACAGGCTTAACAGGGCCCGCAGGTTCTACAGGTCCAGCAGGCCCGGATGGAGCGCAAGGCCCAGCAGGTCCCGCGGGTGCAACAGGTCCAGCGGGTGCAACAGGCCCTGCAGGTCCAGATGGTCCAGAAGGCCCAGACGGTCCAACGGGGGCACAAGGCCCAGCAGGTACTACAGGCCCTACAGGTCCAGCAGGTCCAGACGGTCCTACAGGTAGTACAGGTGCTGCAGGTCCAGGTGGGGCAACAGGTCCAGCAGGTAGTGCAGGTCCTACAGGTTCGAGTATATTTTTATATTACTCAAGTGCTGCAGCTACAACACTAAACTCAAATCCAACTATAAATGCATGGTCAAGTGGTAGTAACTATGCTTTCAATACAGTTGTTAGCTTTAATAGTAAAGTATGGGCTATGAAAAATCCTTCAGGAATAACTAATTCTACTACTAACCCACAAAGTGACACTAGTAACTTTATACAAGTATTCTCAAACGGATTAACAACTGTTGCTAGTATGACTAAATTAACTCCTACATTCTTTGTAAGTGGAGAAAGTAGATTCCGTTGTGTAGACAATAGTTTCTTTTGGTATGCAAATGCTACTCAAGTAACAGGCGGAGTAACAGGAGTCAAATGGGTAATAGAAGCAACAGAAACAAATTCTAGTAATATTGAATCAGACGATTTTGGAAATCCAATACTTACAGTAGGACAGACAGGTGCTACAGGTCAAACAGGTCCTCAAGGTGCTCAAGGAGCTACAGGTCCTACAGGTCCCGGTGGTCCTACAGGTAATCCAGGACCTACAGGAGCGGACGGTCCTGATGGCCCAGACGGCCCTTCAGGTCCAAGTGGACCTACAGGTGCTGCAGGTGCTGCAGGCCCAACAGGTTTAACAGGTAGCACAGGCCCCACAGGTCCCGATGGCCCTGCGGGTGCTGCAGGTCCTACAGGCCCAGCAGGTCCAGGAGGCCCTCCAGGTTCTACAGGTGCTACAGGCCCAGACGGCCCAGACGGCCCAACAGGTGCTGCAGGTCCTACAGGTCTAACAGGAGGGGCAGGTCCTACAGGTCCTACAGGTCCTGGGGGTGCTCAAGGCCCGACAGGTCCTACAGGCCCAGACGGCCCAGACGGCCCAACGGGTCCTGGAGGAGCAACAGGTCCTACAGGTGCTACAGGTGGGCCCGGCTCGGACGGTCCTCCAGGACCGGGTGGAGCAACAGGGCCGCAAGGAGCAACAGGACCGGCAGGATCAGACGGCCCTCCAGGTCCGGGTGGAGCTGCAGGTCCCACAGGACCAACAGGAGGAGCAGGTCCTACAGGTCCTGATGGACCAAGTGGTCCTCCTGGAGGCCCAGGCCCTACAGGGGGCACAGGTGGTGTAGGTCCCGCAGGTCCAGCGGGAGCTGCAGGAGCAGTAATTGCTTTTGACACCACATCAACTGGCGGTACACTAGGAGCAGTTCCTAGTGATACCGCTAAAAAGAATTCAATTATAAGTGTATCATCAGGTAGCACCGCTAGCTCTGGAGATATATTCTACCACATACCAACGCAAAGAACGTTTAAGTATAGTGGTAGTGGTACTACATTTACAGAAATGGATAGTGTAGGAAAAGGCGGAAAAATACTATTCGATGGAGAGAATAGTAGAATAATAATAGCAGATTAAGGAATAATAAATGAGACAAAATTGGCAACTATGGGAAGGAATACTAAGTGATGAACAATGTGATTCTTTTGAAGAAATGTGTAAACATATAAAACTAAGAGATGCAACAATCTTTAAAGATAAAGGATTAGGAGCAGATAAAGAAATAAGAACTACACAAGTAGGGTTTATAGATAATAATATTATACAAGATACTATGAGATATTACTTGCAAGAAGCAAATAAAAATGCTTTTGGAGTAGATGCACATTATCTACCCCTAGCTCAGTATGGTAAATACTCTGAAGGAAGTTTTTATGATTGGCACTATGATACTAACTGGTCAGGAGAAACAGCCTACGATAGAAAACTTTCTATATGTATACAACTATGTAATCCTAGTGATTATGAAGGTGGAGTGTTTGAGTTTAAAGACCAACCACAACCTATAAACTTTAAAACTAGAGGTTCCATACTGGTATTCCCTAGTTACTTAACACATAGGGTTACTGAAGTCACTAAAGGGGAAAGACACTCATTAGTAAACTGGATGGAAGGTCCAAGATGGAGATAAACAATGGCAAATAGACTAATATTAGGAGAAACTGCAAGTGGAGTACATGGAGTAAAAGTTTCAAAACCTGGAATAAATGTTCTCACTGGAGCAGCTAAAGATATGCTATTTGATTCTACCTCGGTAAGAACAGGAATGGTATATGCAGGGGGACAAGATTTGACATTAAATGACTCTGCCGATAACTATTTAACTACAGGAAGTAAAGCAAATCTAGGTTATATACCTCTAGTAATATTTTCAGAAAAAAATAATGGAGAAATAGAAGTTGATGACTTAGATGTATCTTTATATTGTTCTGAAATAAGCTCATGGAAAACTACAACATCAACAGTAACTCCTGTCACTTGTCAGGTAGGTGGGGTTGGAACAGGTAACCAGCTAGTAGGAGGAATCCCTACAAATGGAAGAGGGTATGACGGAATTAGTAGTTCAAATGAAAATGCAATAAATGTAAGCTATTTTGTATTAAGAATACCTTGTGCATTTGGATATATGAACAATACATACTTTGGATAATAATTATGGCAAATAGAGTACTAATAGGAAAAGGAACATCTCAAAGAGGTGGAACAGATAAATTTGGAATGTGGGTTAGTAGACCAGGTAAAAATGTACTTACTTGTTCAGATGACGAATTAATAATGGACACAGATAAAGGAGGAAGTTCTGATATAAAAGGGTTTCTTCAAGCTCAATCAGTTTCAGTAAGTTCTGGAGTTGCTAATGCTACTGGAACTACTGGTAGTATATCTTCAGGAGCATCAGCAACAGTTTCTTTTTTAAACTTTAACTGGAGCTTTGGAATAATTCCTATATTTGGAGCCACCTATACAACTTCTGGTAGTGGTAGTACTACATCAGTATCAGGGGCTTCTTGGACAATAAATTCTTTTACTACTTCAGGGGTAAATATTACAAATAACTCACCTCAAGCAGAAACTTTAAGTTTTTCAGTAATACCTAAGTTTAGTAATGTTGCGAGATTCTAATGGCAAATAGAGTATTAATAGGTAAAAGAGGTTCTTCAGACTTTGGACTATTTGTGTCTAGAAGTGGAGTTGATGTAGCTAATACTTCTCTAACTTCTCCTTTAGCTTTTGATTCAGGAGCAGCCTCTAGTTTAAATGTACATTCTTACGGTCAAGGAATATTAACTGCATTTAATGATGGTAGTAATGCACACCAAACTATTAGTTTTGGAGGGGTAACTTATACTTCATCAGAGGTTACAATTACACATAATTTAGGCTACATACCTGCTTATGCAATTAGGTGGAATAGATACTCAGACCTGTCAAGTGGAGTACCTTCAGCAGTTTATACTCCCCATTATGTTAGTAGAGAAGAGTTTGAGAGTAACGGGGAAGACGGAGATGAAGAAGAGTATGAAACATCCTCCGATTCCAGTGGGGGATGCAGCGCCGCTGCTAGTACTAGTACTATAGAACTGGAAAATAATAACAGAGACTACTTTAACATCAATGGTAGCACAACAGTAAATAATAGCGCAGCACTATGTTACGCATATATAATTTTTAAACAAGAAAACACAAGAAGCGGAGGAAGTTTCTAATGGCAATATGGCACGTATTTTATAAATCAGATAAAGAGATGGCTTGGTGTACTAATGGAGACATCACAGAATCTATAAAAACAGAACAAACAGATACAGGGTTAACTTATCTTGAAAAAGATACTGATACTACACTAGACTGTAATAATTTTTGGGTAAATAGTGAGGGGAATGACATAATAGAAAAATCTATATTTAATCCTACATTTAGTACTATGAATCCTAGTATAGACGCAGTAGTAAATGTAACAGGACTACCTACAGGAACTCAAGTATTTATAGATAATGTTTTAGCAGGTACTATGAGTGATACAACTTTAACACTAACAGCAACAGAACCAGGTACTTATACTATAAGATTTTTAAAGGTAGGGTATAAAAAACATCAAAGTCAAAAGATAACAATTAAGAGGTATGGCGAATGAATATAAATTTAACAAAGTCAGGTGCAGATAAAGACTCAAAAAGAGGACTGTATTATACATTAATAAAAGAACAACTAGACTTATTATACCATGATATAGATTCTGGCAAATTTGGAGCAGATGCTAAAACAGGTAGCTTTTATTTAGCTCGTAAGGCAGTTAAGGATAAATACTCATCTTAATACACTTATCCCACCCCCAACTAGAAAATATTTCTTGACACATACCTTAATTTTTGGTATAATTATACAAATGGAGAAAATAATAAAATGGCAGCAGGAACTTACAATTTTACAGTAGAGCAAGGAACGACTTTTATACGAAGTCTATCCCTACAAGAGAACGGAGCAGCGATGAACTTGTCTGGGTACTCGGTCGCGTCGCAGATGCGTTCAACTCACGACTCAAGTACAGTCGTAGGCACATTCACATGCTCAATTGCTAGTGCTTCTGGTGGTACAATTAGTATGCTTATGCCTGCGTCTACTACAAGTGCTATAGAAGAAGGCATGTACGTCTATGACATAGAAATAACTAATAGTGGTGGAAGTGGTAGTATAAAAAGAATTCTTCAAGGAACGGTGACAGTAACACCTGAAGTGACAAGATAATGGCTATAACAGTCACAGTCACAGAAACTCCAACTTATGTAACAGTTAATGAAAATAATACAGAAGTAACACTTAATCAAAGTGATAACCCTATAACAGTTACTACCAGTACAGACTTAATTACAGCTTTAGGATTCGCATCCGACGTAACTTATACAGAGCACAATACTCTACCGGGAGGTAGCGTACAAGCAGCTTTAGAAGACTTAGCAGACCAATTTTTTAGGCAATCAGCTACACCCTCAGGAGCAAATCTTGCTGAGGGAGATATGTGGTATGATACAGCAAATGATGAACTAAAAGTTTATCGAGAAGTAAGCACTAGTGTTTACGAATGGCATACAATTGCCGCAGCAGGGGGAAGCTCCCCCACTATGAATACCTTAGACGGTGGTTCATTCTAGGATAATACTATGGCAGTAAATATAATTAAAATTAAAAGAACGACAGGAGCAACTGCACCTGCGTCTTTAAACGCAGGAGAACTAGCATTTTCAGGTGGAGCTGGTACTCAGGGCAATATGGGCCAAAGACTATTTATTGGAGACCCAGCAAATTCAAACGCAGTAACAGTAATTGGTGGTAATTATTTTTCTAATTTACTAGACCATGTGCATGGTACAACTACAGCAAGTTCAGCTTTAATCGTAAACGCAGCAAAGTCAACTTCTGAGTTAAGAACACCAGCATTATACTTAGGTACTTCTGGAAATGATACTTTAGTTACTTCTACAGCAGCGGAACTAAATGTATTAACAGGTATTACAACAAATGTAACAGAGTTAAACTATTTAGATGGAACCTCTTTAGGGACAGTAGTAGCAAATAAAGTAACTGCTGTTGATGCAAATAAAGATATAACAGGGTTTAGAAATATTACTCTTACAGGTGAGCTAGATGCAGCGACTCTCGATGTGTCTGGAAATATAGATATTGACGGAGTTGCAAACTTAGATAATACAGATATAGACGGCTCTCTTACAGTAGATGGAGCAGTAGACTTAAATACTACTACTATGGATGTAGATGCAAGTGGTGCTATTACTATGGACACTACTGATAATACGAATGGTATTAAAATAGGAGCAGGAACAAGCACACCAGTAACAATTGGTCATACAACATCAGAAGTAACAGTTGGTGATAATTTAAATGTTACAGGTAATTTAACAGTAAGTGGTACTACTACTACTGTTAACTCAACAACTGTTGAAATAGCAGACCCAGTATTTGAAATGGGTACATCAGGAAGTGATGATAACTTAGACCGTGGTATAAAAATGAAGTACAACGATGGTGCAGCTAGAATTGCATTTATGGGCTTCGATGATTCAGACGGTAAATTTACAATGATACCAAGAGCCGTAGACACTAGCAGTGTATTTAGCGGAGATATTGGTACTTTAAAAGCAAACTTAGAAACAGATGATGCAGATGGTTTATCTATAGGTGGTATAGTACCTTTCTTAAAATCTGCAGGAACTTTAAAATTAAATAATATAAGCGGTATAGATGCTACTACAGAAACAACTTTAGAAGCAGCTATAGATAGTTTAGCTAATCTACAAACAGTAGGAACAATAACAACAGGTGTATGGACAGGAACTCCTATAGGCACTAGTTATGGTGGAACAGGTTTAACTACTCACGGGTCATCAGGACAAATACTAGTATCAACAGGTTCTGGTTTTCAAATGCAAAATATAGATGGTGGTACATATAGCTAATGACCCAAATAATCAAATTAAAAAGAAATACTACAAATACTACTGCACCAACAGGTGGAGATTTAGTAGTAGGAGAAATAGCAATCAGCGCAGTTGATGGCAAAATTTATATCAAACGAACAGATAATGTTATCAAAGCAATAGATGCTTCTGAAGATGATGCAATAGCACTTGCAATAGCACTAGGATAAAACAATGGCAAATACATTTAAAAACGCTGCTATCGCAGCTACAGGCACAACCTTAACAGATGCTTATACAGCGGGTAGTGGGGTTACAGCTACAGTAATCGGATTGACTTGCGCAAATGTGTCAAGTACTAATCCTATACTTGTAACAATAAAATTTTATGATGCTTCTGCAAACAACAATTTCAATATAGTAAAAGACGCTCAAATATATACGGGAGGTGCTCTTGTAGCTGTAGGTGGAGACCAAAAGCTTGTATTAGAAACAGGCGATAAAATAAAAGTAATATCAAACACAGCAGGCTCGGTAGACACTATCGTATCAGTAATGGAGCAATCATAATGGCGTATATAGGTAAAAGACCAGTAGATACTTTTCCAGCGATAAATGCTATCACATCAAACTTAATCGCAGAAAATAATATCACAGCTAGAGAAATAGCAACAGGAGCTGTTAGCACTTCTTTACTAGCTGCCAACTCAATCACAAGTGCACTAGTTGCAGCAAACTCAATAGATGCTTCAGAAATAAAAACAGATGCAGTAAGAAGTATACACATACAAGATGATGCTGTAACAGCTGACCAAATAGCAACTCTAACAGGACATGTATTATTCAACGATAACGCACAAATTAAATTAGGTACTAGTCAAGATTTATTAATATACCATGATGGCAATCATAGCTTTATCACTGATTCAGGTACTGGTAATTTAAGACTACAAGGAACAAATTTAGCTTTACAAAATGCAGCTGGTACAAAAAATTACTTTATAGGTTCAGATGGTGGAGCTGTGAGTTTGTACTACGACAACGTCAAAAAATTCGAAACAACAAGTGCAGGTGCAACAGTCACAGGGGTACTTACAGCAACTGTAACAGGAGATGTAACAGGAGACTTAACTGGTACAGCATCAGCTGTAGCAGATGACGCAGTTACTTCAGGTAAGATTGCAACTGGAGCAGTACTTACATCTAAGATAGCAGACAATGCTGTCACATCAGCTAAAATAGCAGATGGCTCTATTGGAGCAACTCAATTAACAGCAACATCAGTATCAGCAGGCTCATACGGGTCAGCTTCCGCAGTACCTATTATAACAGTAGATGCAGACGGAAGACTTACAGCAGCTTCAACAACAACAGTAGCTGGTAGCCTTACAATAGGAGCAGACTCTGGCTCTGATGATGTAGTAACAATTGGAACAGACACACTAACAATCGCAGGTGGTAGTAATATAACTACTACTGTATCAGACAATCAAGTAAGCGTAGCACTAGATGCTAGTCCTACAGTAACAGGTAACTTAACAGTTGATGGTAACTTAACTGTATCAGGTACAACCACAACTGTAAATACAACAAACATATCAGTAGCAGACCCACTAGCAGTATACTCTTCTGGAGAAACAGGAACACCAAGTAAAGACTCAGGTATAATTGTAGAAAGAGGAACAGCTTCTAACGTAGGTTGGATATGGGACGAAAGCGCAGACCAATTTGCAGCAGTAAACACAACAGAAGATGGAACAACAGCAGGTAATGTTACTATAGCTTCGTATGCCGATATTAAAGGTGCAAACTTCTATGGTAATGGAGCAAACTTAACAGGTGTTGTTTCTACACTAGTAGCTCTTACAGATACTAATATATCATCAGTAGCAAGCGGCAATATGCTCATCTACGATGGAACTAATAGCTGGGATAATGTAGCTATGTCAGGCGATGCAACACTTGCAGCAAGTGGTGCACTAACAATATCTTCACAAGCAGTGGAGACAGGCATGATAGCAACAGGAGCAGTAACTTCAGGACAACTAGCAGCTAACTCAGTAACAGCAGCAAAAATACCAAACGGTAGCATATTAAATGAACACTTAGCAGATGATGCAGTCGGAGCAGACGAACTAGCAGCAAGTGCAGTCGTAGAAGCTTCTATAGTAAACGCAAGTGTTACTGGAGCTAAAATAGCGGCTAACACAATCACAGTAGCAAACATAGCCGATAACGCTGTAGACGCAACTAAAATTGCATCAAATTCAATTTTAACTCGACATATTGATGATAATCAAATCACAGGAGATCAAATTGCTGACGATATAGTACTCAGTGGTACTGGGTCACTAAGAGTGCCTGATGGGACAACCGCTCAAAGACCTGGAAGTGCAGCTCTTGGAATGGTCAGATTTAATACTGATAATAATTTATTTGAGGGATACTCTGGTAGCTGGGGAGGAATTGGCGGTGGAGAGTCAAACTTTACGACTCAAACTTTCACAGGTGACGGGTCTCAAGCCTATGTAGATTTAAGTCAAATACCAAATAGCGAAGATAACTTAATGGTATTTATCGAAGGTGTATATCAAAATAAAACAGACTATGTACTAAATAGTGCAAGATTAACTTTTGATACAGCACCAGCAAATGGAAGAACAATAGTAGTTCACCACGTAAAAGCTCTTGTAGCTGGTGGCAACACAGAAATAAACACATACACTAGCTCAACAGCTAGTCCAAACAATGTCAATGGAAGTAGAGTAGCTTTTGCTCTTTCTATTGCCCCAATTACAGAAAACAACACACAAGTTTTCATAGATGGTGTATACCAGCAGAAAGGAAGTTATGCTACCTCAGGTACTACAATAACATTTACAGAAGCACCACCATCAAGTTCAACAGTCGAAGTAATGATATTTACTCAAACGAGTATCAATGTACCTACGAATAGTAGTGTTACTTCTGCTAAACTGTCAGGCGTTCTAGAAATGCCTGACGTATTAAAAGTTAAAAGCTACGCTGTTGCATCATTGCCAACAGCAGTCGCAGGCGGAGTTATCTTTGTTTCTGACGAAACAGGTGGTGCAGTATTAGCCTTTGGCGACGGCACCAACTGGAGAAGAAGCACAGATAGAACCATAGTAAGTTAATTATGGCACTAACCAAAGTATCAAGCAGTCTAGTTTCAGACAACGCAATCACAACAGGTAAATTAGTCGATGGCGGAGTACACTCAGCAGATATTGCAACCAATGCGATTACTTCAACAAAGATAGCACAAAATAGTATTCTTACTAAACATATAGACGATGGTCAAGTCACAACAGCTCAACTCGGAGCAGATGCAGTTACAGCAGCTAAGATAGCTGACGATGCCATCTCAGAAGAACATTTAGACGTAACAGTCATTACAGGACTTACAGAAGTTACGGCAGCAACCGGCGATCTACTCATGGTCGCAGATATCAGTGACTCAAACAATTTAAAGAAAATCCCAGTAAGTTCTATACTTGCGGGTACACATACAGGTGGTATTAGCACGTCCGTTACATCTAGCTTTGGTTCTGGAACATTTAACGGCAATTTAACAGTAGATGACAAACTTGTTATTGGAGACACTACAGCTAACCCAAATTCTGTGATTGAATTTGGAAAAAGAATAGCAGCAAGTGAAACAAATAGACCCTTTATAGGACAAACAAACAGTGGAAATAGTACTAGTCAAGATTTAGGAATAGGAGTAAGAAGTGGCTCAGGAGTTATAAAACTTTTTGCAGGAAATACAGCACAATTTACTGAAAGTTCAGCTAGAGCAATAATAGCAAGTACTTATATTAACTTTACAGAGCCATTGCAAATGGGTGGCACCGAGTTTCTTAGCGACTCTCGTAACCTAAATGTAGGAACAGTCAATGACTTAACTTTAGGAGCAGGTGGTATATCAGGTAATGCAAGTAATAACTTTGCTTTAAATACCCCTCATTCATTCAGAATAAATATTGACTCTGATGATAATGCAACTGACCAAAATTTTATTATTGGTAATAACCAAACAGCTGTAAATCAAAGTAATGTATTATTTAAAGTTCAAGAAAATGGCAAAGTTGGTATTGGAACAAGTAATCCAACAGAAAAACTTACAGTTGCAGGTGCTATAACAACTACAGGTGCTTTATCTGATGACAGAACATCTACAGGTTCTATGGATTTTGTAAGTGGTTATACAAGATTTGTTGCATATGGTGCTTCAGGTGAAACAGGTGCTTTTACTTTTAATACAGCACAAGGTGGTTCTAGCTCATCACAAAAAGTTGTTATTGATGGTTTAGGTAGAATTGGTGTTGGCACGATAGACCCGCAAACCATGATACACATTAAAACCACATCTCCTGGCATATCATTTACTGATACTAATAGTTTTTCAGATACTAATGATAGATTTCAGATTAGAGCAAATTCTAATAATGGACAGTTTCAATGGTATGATGATTC
>CERP01053115.1_pt1 | contig 16976 bp, 10 predicted proteins | sample 530801 | NCBI WGS metagenome assembly CERP01 (sample SAMEA2620991, study PRJEB7988) | marine metagenome | biome: marine biome (ENVO:00000447); feature: surface water layer (ENVO:00002042); material: "saline water (ENVO:00002010), including plankton (ENVO:xxxxxxxx)" | depth 5 m | reverse complement strand
CGCTATCTGCGTTTACAACCGGTCCCTGTATACCGGCGGTGGCATCTCCAAAATACCAAAGACTATTATCGCTACCCCATATAATCCATTGCGCGTGGTTATCACTAGGTCCGTGTCCTATAAAGTAATCTAAGACAGTGACTTGAGTGTTGCCGGAGTAACCTGTACCACTAGATAAAGAGTGTGACCAAGGGCTTGGATACATAAACGGCAAGTTAACCGTCTCTGTACCTGTGTGATTAGCAAAGCCGTACATCTTATAAAAGTATCCAGTATACCAAAAACGGGCTTGGCTATCTGTATAACAAATCTGCCCTGCAGCCTCAGCCATTGAAGAGTCATAAATATCCACAATGGTTGTACGCGGGAAGGTCAGGTTTGATGAACTGTCAATACTTCCGTCTGCCGAAGTTACATTTTTTAAGTAGCTAGTACCGTAACTAGTAGAGCTAGGCTGTATCCAAGACGTGCTGTCTGTTGTGTTACCTTGCCCTAATTGCCCGTAATTGTTTTCGCCACAAACGTATACCGTCTTTCCAGTTGTGTCAAACAAATCTCCGGGTACACCATCTAAAGCTACCGCAGATCGGTTAGTATTACTACCAACAAGGACAACGTGAGAAAACTTAAGAGAGCCACCTGTTTGCGTCCACGCAGATCGGGTTGTAGCATCACCTAACCCTAGTGAACCTACAACATTATATCCAAGGGCATACATATCGCCATCTTCTTGGATAGCCATTGCAGCGCAATACGAAGTTTCAAGATGCGCCTGGAGGATTTTAATATTATCAATGCCGGCCATTTTAACTGGGGCAGTTCTTGCTGTTCCCAAGTTAATACCTGTTGTGTTTGCGCCTGTAGACCATACATCGCCTGCACTATCTAAAAACAAAGTAGCATTATAACCAGATCGAATAGTAACAATGTCAACAGATGCAAGATTGGTAATTAACTCTGGCGTGTTTGTTTGAGTACTATCACCTAGTCCCAGTGACCCGCTGTTGTTCTCGCCCCATGCCAACACCCTGCCGTCATGCAAAATAGCAAACGCGTTAATTTTATCATTAGATGACGCAATTGTATTACCTGCAATTACAAGCGTAGATACCTCGCAAGTGATGCTATTGTTGGTAGCTTGAGGTCCAAGGTACGGGTTACGTACCCACTGATGTCGGTCAACAACGTCACCAAGACCTAGACAACCATCTGAATTTTCGCCGCGAACAAATACGTTACCTTTGTTTGTTAACGCATACATACTACGGTATTTATACCAGACTCGCACAAAATATTCACCGGATAAAAGCCCGCCAAATTCTGAGTGCATTGCCATAGAAGGACCGGTAGATGCTGTATGACCACTTTGTGTACCACCGCTACCTTGCCAGCTGTAGCCTCGAGTAACAAACTCGTGGTTAGTGTTTAAATAAAAGAACTGAGTAACACTAGCAACCGCACAGTAATCACCGTTATTTCCTCGTCTAGCAGGACTACAATCTGTATTAGGCATACCAGAATAAGGAATGTAATCTGCAGTTGCGCCAGACTTCCCTGAATATCGTGCAAGCCATGGACGAGATACTGTAACGTCGCTATCTGTTGTATGAGCGTGCTTAGGAATGTTAGTTCCTAATATACCCCAACCTTCTATCCCGTCTGTAGCACCCCAGCCGACCTCTGTACTACTGGTAGCTTTTAATACCGATCCTGCTGAACCAATAGGAAGTCGTGTTGATACACCGCTTGAACCTCCAAAAATCATATCTCCGGCGGTAGTCATTGGACTAGCACCGTCAGCCATAAGATTCCAGCTTGCGCCTTCTACGGGAGGCGTGCCGCTCATTGTGCCCGCATTAACCGCAACCCACGAAGAACCTTGGTATGATACAACATCATCTGCAGTGTACACCGCAGTGTTGTCATACGCGCCTCTCCACGTAAACTTAATCTTTCCTAAATCGACTGTAGCCATAATAATCCTTCCTTATCTGTTATGGGAACGTTGCAATTAAGTGCCCAGAACTGTTGATTGAATACGCCAACCCAGCAGCACCAAAATTATAGTCTTTATAGTCATCTACGTCGTGAGACGATGCAGTTCCAATAACGCTATAATCTAATTGTAACGTGCTACTAGTTATTTTAAAACCGTAAAATGTCGCATTTGATTGTGGCGGCGCAATAAACTCATAACCAGATGCATCTGACTTAGCTCTTACATAATACCCAGCATACGTAGCAGACATTGTAGGTAAGCCCGTAGACGCCGCAGCAGCTGTTGCTGTTGTAGCAGCACCGGTTGCCGTTGTTGCACTTGCGCTTGCAGAGCTCGCAGATGCCGAAGCTGCCGCGGCAGACGCCGAGGCGCCAACAATAGTGCTGGCGTCAGGACCCATTATTACTCCATCGCCGGTTGAATTAACGAGTAGCGATGAGTTAGCAGTTAGTTCTGCAATAGACAAACCTGTTGTAGCAGACGACTCTAAAACTTTTAAAGATCGATCTACTTGCTCTGACAGCATGGTATTAATAAGAGTTAATTTATCAAGGGCTCCTTCATGCGTTTCAGCAGGAAAAGGATCACCTTCAACATAGTCTACAGTTTGTGTTATACCAATATCTCTTAGCATAACAACTCGGTGAGTAGCGGGAAGAACAGTATTTAGAGTAATAGTAGCAAACTTAGTTGAACTATTAATAGCTACAGTATAGTCGTATGTTCCAGAACCTCCTCTTGTTTGTGCTGTTTGAACTCCTGTAGAAGGAACGTAAGTATAAACGACAAGATCGTCTACACTATCTACCGGAGCATTAAACGAAAATACAGCTGTAGACCCTGTGCCGTTTTGTAATACTCGTTTAACTTCGGTTGATATTGTCATTATCTAATCCCTTCTAAGAGCTTATTCCCGCCACCATATGGTATGCTTTGAGATGGCGGTAAATAAAATTCTTGGTTATTTTCTGTCATTATACGCTGTTCTAGTCGAGAAAGATACCCCGGATTTGTCATTTCCTGCAACTGGTATAAAAACATGTAATCTAGCGCCATACGTGTATAGAACAAATTAATGAACGGAGTGTTGTTTTTACCAAAGGCTAGTAAGGTAGCACCTACATCTTCACCCTTACGAGCCTTGGTCCATAGTTCAGCAACCGTATCTACTTGACCAATTGTAGGTCCTGCCAAGCTAGATAAGAATGATGTACCATACCGGCTATACTCTCCAAACAAGAAGTCCCCGTAAATGCCAAAGCCTCCACCTTGTGCCAATGCTCCAAATATAATCTTAGAATTATTTTCAAAGTCATCGTTAAATTCTCTAGGTGTTCTGCCTTTAAGCATATCCTTAGCATACATAGCACCATAACCAAAGACTGCAGCACCAACCATAAGTTGTGCAAGTCCTGATATGTCTGCTTTTCCGTCCGCTTGACCATATATTTCTCTACCCATACCACGACGTATCATAGTTATAGGAAAAGATTTAAATTGCATAATATGCCTAAACATTTCACCTTGAGCCGTACCCGCTCTAGTGCCTTGGTTCATCATTGCTCTTTCTCTAGCACCAGGCATAGGGATACCATGATCTGCTCTGTCCATAAAGAACGTATCAACCATAGCTTCAAGCTCATCTTTTAAATCTTGTACAGCTCTCTTACCAGTAGGCTTTTGTTTAGAAACAAGGTATGCTTTTAAAACGTCATCTGGAACGGCTTGCATACCATCAGATGTAATATATATATTTCCGTCAGCTGCTTCCTTTACTGTGTGAGCTCTGATAATATCCCATTCTTGACCTTTAATGCCATACTGCTGAAGAACGTTTTGTAGTCTTTTACCTAGATCAGCATAGCTTAGATTAGCGTTTTCAGCTAGTGAGTTACTCATCATTAAACCAACACCGGTTCTATGCGAGTCGTTCCACCAAGACATAAGGTTTAATTTAAAAAACTTTTGTTGAGCTTTAGCAGCAAGACCAGGTATATGATCATTGGCATGAAACCTGCTCATTAGATCACCTGTGACTCCATCAAACCCAATGCCTAAACCTCTTGCAATAGTCTTTTGCTCCGCTGACCCACGTCCTCTAAAAAGGTTTGTAAAGGCATTTGTATAAGCCTTCATTGGGTGATGACCTTGATACCTTAACTCTGCTGCTTGGTTAGGAATATCAGTAATAGATGATACAGTAGCAGCGCCTAGTTTTGATAAATTAGCAACAGCTCTTGCACCAGCGTTAACTCTTGCTGTTGTTATTTTTACAGGAATTCTAGTAGTACCGTCAATTTCAGCCATTAAGTTTTGTAGCTTCATATCGGCAAACTTATCAGTAACGTCTACATTACCTGCTTTTTGTGCTTCAGTTACGTATCTCTTTTTTAATCTGTCAAGCATAGCAACTGGGTTAGTACCAAGACCTCGCATAAGTGCTGTATTACGGCCCATGTGTTCTAAGCCATGGACAATACCTTCTCTAAGGTCCCCTGTTCCTAGAGCTTTATTATAAGTCATAAAGTCTTCAGACGATTTAAAATGCAGCAGTCTCTCTGCACTAGCTTTCTTTGCTAAATTAGCAGGGCCTGTAAAACCAAATATGTGATTAGACTCGTGAGGCTCAATTGATTTAAACCTTCGATGAACTCCTGTTGCTAAACCTTTATAAGCACCTTCTAAAAACTTACGCGGATTAGCTCCTTTAAAAGTTGCGTCTGCATCTAGCTTATCAATGATAAAATCTATCCATTCTTCTTGGCCCATTTTTCTAATCTTAGTCATATCGTGACTTTGACGCATAATGTAGCCAGGCATAGATCTGATAAAAGATCCCGCATTATTTGAGTTTTTAATGCTAATCTCTTGCATATTGTGAATACGTTCGGCAATGCGTTGTGCAGCAGCTGACTTAGAAACACCCGGTTTGCCACCAGGTTTAAGTTCAAATAGCTCTGCTGCTATAGCATCATCTAATTTACCGCTATTAAACAGCTTTAGATCACCGTCTTTTTCTACTCCATCGATAAGTTTACCAATATACTTATTTGCTAAAGACTTACCTTGCACATCGATGCTAAACTTAGACTTATTTTTAGACTGAACAATACCACCCATCAGAGCCATTAGCCCTTGGTGAGGATCATCAAACGTACTAACGTAGTTTAAAGCTCTAGCTTCAACCATAGCGTTAATTGCTTTATTTCTTTTTTCTATAGTATTTGCAATTATGGTATCTTGGTTTCTTTGCGCTATGTGCTTAGCAAGCTCTGCTTCGATATTATCTATACCTTGCGCTTTTTTAGCTTGGATAAAATCGTCAATTTCAGTTAGCATTTCCATAGCTGCGTCGTCAGTAATGCTTCCTGATTTGTTTGCACCCTTAATTACGTTGATACAGTTTTTAATAGACATTATGCCCCTCCTTTAAATACGCAAACTGCCGCAGCTTTAGCTGCCTCATATAAATCTTGCGCTAATACTACATCTTTTTCTGCTTGTGCATTTATATCGTCCAAGACTTTAGTCATTGATGCAACATATTGTGGTGGCATATTAGGTAGCTCTGCATTAATTAATTCCGTTAGTTCTGCTATTTGTTGCTCGGTTTGTTTAAGTTCAGTGCCTTCGTCTATTTTTAAAGTTGTTTGTTTAATGTCACTGCCATCTAGAATATTAAGATCCGCGTCATCAGCTTTAATATCTGATACTGCATTACTAGGCTCTTTGTGATATTTTTCAGCCACACTAATTGCTTGAGACTTAGGCATAATAGCTGATTTATCTTGACCAGGTAATACCGCCTCTAATTCTATAACGTACCCGTTGTATGATCCGTGTTTAGCATTTTTACCCCCTTGAGGAGTAACACCAGTAACAACATATTCTTGATCTCTAGGTAAAATTATTTCTGTTTCATTTGTGCTATGAGAGTAGTCAGAGCTTTTCTTTGTATATAAAGCCTTTTGACCTTTTTGCGTTTTAATCCTAATCCAAACACTTTGGCTATTCATAAAATTAGAAGCAGATCCTTGATGCAGTCCAGCAGAAGTAAAACCTGAAAGTATAACATGACCACCAACCATAGCTTGGGCTGTTGGCATCTGATCTACTCCAGATCCTTTTAAACTTAATCCTTTAATATTATTAAATGCGCTAAACGGAGTTCCACCACGCCATAGCTCTATACTCTTAGGCATTCCGTTTGGAGTAGACGCTTCAATTGCACTGTCTAGCAAACTAGAATAGTTTTCTAAAACGTCTTTTGGCATGGCTGTAGGATCATCTTTAAAATCAGTATATTTTCTAACTGAGTTTGCAAAATCTACTTCCTCAAGAACGCTTAGTTGTCCTCTAAGCCATTTGTTTAAGCTAATATATCCTGAGCCTGTATAACTTTTTACGATACCTTTTTGCTTCGGGTTTAAGTTATTCTTAATATCTTTAGCCATTTTAGATAAGGCTTTTTGTGCGTTAGAATAACTGTTAGCCATGATAGTACCTAGCTTGGTACTAGTTCTTGTAGTCACATTCTCAAAGCCAGGAGTCTGTTTTAAAATATCTTGCCTTGCATTTAAGAACTGCTTCATTTCAGCAGCTTCAGCTTTAGAAAACTGCAAACTATCTACTAGGCTATCCATATCTTTTTTGTTTAAACTAAAAATAGCCACAGCAGCTTTTTCTTGAGCTTTAGCAAACTCGTCTGCACTTAATCCTTTTAGCTTAATTCCTAGTACTTCACCAGAAGTATTGCTAGGATCTAGCATAGATTTAAGTTCACCTACACTTTGAGTCATAGCAGCAATATCTTTTTTACCGCCTTGAGCTCTATATATTAAGGCGCCACCTGGGTCTATTCTAGTAACAAAACCATTGGGTAGGAGCATCATATTATAATTTGGTGCATTACCTACTACATCCCAGTTACCTAAAAACATGTCTATCAAGGCATGTTCCGCAAAAGCCTCTTGACTAGCATCAGGTAAAGAAGCAAACTCTTTAGGAGTAATCATTTTAGCACCGGGTATCATTTCAGATGCTATACCCACTATTTCTCCTGCTTCATTAGCAATCAATCTAGGAGTAGGCATTGACACGCCAAGTTGCCTGTATAATACAGCAGCTAAAAATTCACTCTTAATAATATCTGTTGCTGGCTTTCCATTTTGTACAGGATATTTAACGTAGTACTGTTGGCCCGTTGCAGCATCTGTATGTATACCACCAGGTTGCGTTCCAAGCTGATCACCGGTTTTAGTTAAGTTAACGTCAAGTAATGCTTCGTCAAAAGATCCTTTTTGATCTTGAGAAGCTAGTAGTGATCCTTCTTTAAATTCTGCAAGTTGTTCGTCAATGGCTGCTTTACCCTTAGCACCAGAGTTAAACACGCCAATGCCAGCTTCACCTTCAAATAGTTTTTTAATATCGTTTAAAGGAGCAATGACTACATCATGCTGGTTCATTTTAGGATTAAAGTCTACATTTTCTACATCAACTATATGGTGTATACCATCATCTCCTAATTTAACGGAGGAATTATACTTAAAGTCTCCTTCAGCCATATCTATGCCATGCATCATCATGGCTTTATGTACTTTTTCTCCGAAAGATAAATCATTTAAATCAGACGCGCCTAACTGGTCTGAGTCTATAATTCTAAGAGGTTGTCCTTCTTGAGGTCTAACAACAACATAATGGCCTTGCTTGGTTTTAATTCTAAAGCCTATTTTATTTGCTTTGCCTAAGTCCGTTGTTGCTGCAATTGCTTGAGTAAGTTCAGGATCATTTTGAACAAGGGTCTTTAATTTAACAGCAGATATTTTAGCAGCACCAGAGCTGTCGTTTTGTCTATATAAAGTTTCTGACTCTTGAGCGTTGCCGTGAGGTTTATATTCAGAAACATCACCTATTTTTGGTGCTACGTCAGAATCAACCACGTCTACTTGTTGAGGAGCAACTCCATCGTCGCTTTTAGGTAATGGTGATGATAAAGCATCGCCGTCATTTTTAGGTGTAGGAAATTGTGGCTCATCAGACATATTTGTAATAGGAGTTACTTCAACATTTTGCCCATTACCTAATTGATTAGCCGCAGTATTAAATGCTTTAGCATTTCTTTTTGATCTTATATGACGGACCCCGTCGTATACTTTACCACCTACGACATGCAAACCGCCACCAGCAATAGTTCCAAAAGCAATATTTATAAATGATTGTGCTAATCCATAGTTAGCTTGCTCTTGCTGTGCTGCAGTATATATAAGGGGTTCAATAGCAGCTGAACCATAGAAACCACCTAATGCACCAGTAGTAGCACGACCAGCAGTAGTTCCAACTACTTTTCCTCCTACTACTCTAGTTGCACTAAATCCCAAAGTACCTGCAATTTTGCCTAGTCCTAAAGGTGGAATAAACATTAAAGGAATAGTAACAGGATCTACTAAAGCAGTCCCCATTTCTAATGACATGCCTTTGGCATATTCCATGCCATGAGCTTTATCCATAATAAAATTAAAGCCAAGCTCTTGTTCTTTTCTTTCTTGTAATATCATTGCCTCGATATTACTAATAGGCTCATTAAATTTTAAATGACCAGCAACGCCAAATTTATCATTAGCAACATCCGGCTCTAGCATTTCAAAGTCAACGCCGTATTTTTCTTTAATTTTTTCTTCGTTTAATCCGCCAATACGAGTAGCACCATAACGGCCATAACCGTGGCGTTGTAATCTTCTTTTGCCATATGTATCAATAGCGTCATATGTTGCCTGCCGCTGTTCAGGACTAGCACTAGAAAATGATCTAATATTACTAAGCTCTTGCATACGATCAATAGAGCTAGTACCTGTAAATCTCCAGCCTCGTTCTATGCTCGAGTCTGTTACAACAGAGCCGTGTGCTGACAGATTATCTAAGCCCGTTGCATCGGCAAACGAGTCGTTAAAATCTGTATTATATGTAAAAAACGTACTCATGGAGTAATATCAATAAGTTTAGGTGCGTCAATTGATTGTTGACGAGGGTGGATATATCCACCCATACTGCTAGGATCAATAAGTTTAATTTCTGGAAGGACGGTAGACTCGTATGTTTTTGCAACTTTAACGTCGCCATCTTTTGATCCCATATCTACTTGAGGCTTGCCTAAATGACCTAGAGACCAAAGCATAGGCTCACCTCTTCCCCCATCTTTATCCATACTAAATATAGGCCTTAAACTACCATAGCCATCCGCAGAGTCTGATGATATGCCGCCTTGAGGTATTACAATCATAACACTTTTGCCGTCAGGACCCATAACAAATCTGCCGTGCTCCATAATATATTCTATAAACAAGTTATGTTTTTCTTCTATGCCTACATTTTCAGGAAGTTGCAAAGTACCAGGAATAAATAACCCGTTTGTAGACTTTGTAGTTAGCGTATTACTTAAGTCAAATCTGCTTTGATCAAAAAAGTCTTCAATATTTTCTTCTACAATTTCTTGGTTAATCGATCTACCTGAGTCTGTAGTGTGCTGAGGTAAAATAAGAAAATTGGCTCTTTCATTAGATACAATACCTACTTTATCTGCAAGTGCATTTTTAACTGTTTCAACGGCTGTTCCAAAACTTCCGTGGTTGTTTTGTATTGCTTCCTGTAAAACCATTTTTTCTATGGTTTGCATCATCCAGTCGCCCATTTCAGCTCTTTGTGGTATGTTTCCTGTAGCAGCAGCAATAAACGGTTGGAAGTTATTACTTATGGCTGAGTCTAGTTTACTAGTTGTAAAACCTTGACCTTTAGCTTTTGCCATACTATCTAGTTCAGTACGATCCGCTTTACCTGCATTAAAAAACAATCCGCCTGATTGCGTATTTTTAAGAGCTGAGTACCATTGCCATTCAGGGCCAAGAGCCCCTGAGTTCATAGTTGTAAGCTGCTGCCAAACTCTTTGGAATACAGGGTGATTAGCATCTCCTTCCCCATATGTTGCAACAAGCTGATCATAAAATTGAACCGCGCCATTAACACTATTAATAGCACTTGCTTGACTAGAAATACTTTTTGCAGCCGAGTCAGGTAAAATATAATTTGCACCCATAGGTTGTTCTAGCTTATCAGCTAAAGCTAATACTGCTTTTAATTTTTCAAACCTTTGTTCTGGTGTTTTAGTAGGCATATACTGAATTGCATCATGGGTGTTATTTGCCCATGCGCCAAAGTCTGTATTACGCGCTCTAACTTCTGCAGCAAAATTTTCTATAACTCCAGAAATTACCTGTACTTGTTCGTTAAAAGGTAACGATGTAAATGCAACCCCGACATCTTTATTGTTAGTAAACTTTTCTAAAAACTTACCCATATTACCGGGATCTTGCTTAGCCATATCTCTAAAACGTTCAATAGTACTATTTAATTCACCTGCTGGTATTGATCCTGTGCTATTAATAATGTCTCCTTGGATCCTAGCTATTCTTACTCCACTAGAAATTTTCTGCCAAGATGCGTCGTGCTTATCAGCGTGATCAGGCATAAGCTCTCGTTTTAACTCTTCATACTTTCCAAAGTACAAGTCATTATGAGCTCTTTCTAGGCCTGATTTATCTTTGCCTCCTTTTAAATCTAGTAAATTAAATTCTTCAATACCGTTTCCGCCTGCTGCCAAGCTAGTAACGTGAGCTGTATATAAGCCTTCAAATTCGTTTATATCTTTGTCTAGTATTACAGACGCTTTTCTTCTAGCCGCATTTTCAAGTTGTAAATACTGACCCGGGGTTAATTTTTTCCTTAGTTCTTTCAGCTGATTGCCGGTATTATTTCCTTTAATAGTTTTACCTTTTAAAGCAGCCAAAGCTCCAAAAGCATCTTCACTTATATAACCTTCAAATGCCGAGTAAACAATCTTAGCTTCCTGTTCTCTATGCACTCCAACAAGATGCTCAGGCAAAATACCTGTTCTACTTTCGTCTTTATTAGTTAAAGGATCATCATCAGGGGATACAAGACTATCAATTGTGTCTAACTGCTCTACAACAGATGCTGGATCGTCGTAGGCATTTAATTGCTGTTGCTCTAAATTTTGTTCAAGCTGATCTAAAACTGCTTGAGACCTAACTTGAGCTTCATAGTTCATAGCATTTAAACTATGACTATTTCTAATACGTAATTTTGCCGCTTCCCACATTTTTTCTGCGTACGGCGAAGGAGCCTTATATCGATCAGTAGGCTTACCATCATCACCGGAAGCCTCTAGTGTGCTGTCAAACAGGCTTTTTGACTTGTTATAATAGGTATCTGGATTAGTACCATCTTTAAATGACTCATTGTGCAGATAATCCTCGGGCCGCGTGTTTGTTTTTAAATCAATAGTACCTTCGGCTAATTCTGTTTTAAGCTGTGTTTCGGCATTTACAACCCACAGTTTCATTTCTTCTTTATTTTTTTCAATTTCTCTATTTGCCATGTCTTTACCGACCATAGCAACATTTCGGCCTACTCCAGCTAATGCAGCACCAGGAGCGCCCATTTGACGTATACCTGCCCCAGAAAAGCCGGTCAAGCGTCTTGTAGGTAAATTAGTGTTGCTGCCTCCAGCGTCACTGTATTTTGGTACTGTTATAGCCATATTAACTCCATAATCCTGAACCTGGTTTAACCATATTTGCTTGTGCATTTACACCTGCAGCGTTACCAAATCCGCCTATAGCTGTTCCAACGGCCGCGTAAGTTCCAGCAGTTTTAGCCGCTCTACCTTGCATCCTTTGTAATTCTGCTTGAGACTTTCTATTTTGAGCTTCGACGTCGCCGCCGTATAAAATAGCCATACGATCCATTTCGCCTTCAGTAGCACTTTGCCTAAGCGTATCTAACGGAGTACCAGCTGTAGTAAATCCACCTGCGGCGTATGCTACACGTTGTGAAGCAATAATCTGCCTAGTTTTCTTTTCTTGCTGTTTAGCATCATAAGCAGCTTGATCTCGAGCAATTTGAGCATTACGCTCTTCGATCTGGGCATTATAATCATACGCAGCTTTTTGCGCTTTACCGGACTGATATTGACCATAGGCGCTTACCGCAGTACCTACGATCATCATTCCTATTGCAACTTCAATACCCATTAGTCATACACCTTTGCATATCTAAAATGATCCTTTCCATCAGGACCAAAGCTCCTCATCACACCTTCATTTACATACCCCTGGAATTTTAGCCACCTTTGAAAAATACAATTACTCGTTGGCACGGTAGTTTGAACTCTTCTTGGTGAAAAAGTTTTAACTAAAAAATCTTCTTGGCGTTTAATAAACTTTATACACTGCAATTTTCGGTTTGTAAATTTCTTATCGGTAAACAAGAAAGTTTCGTAATTACCGGGCCATAAAGGTACTGCACCAAAAACGGCGTAAAACTGTCCTTCTTCGCATAAAGTAAACGAAACAGACTGACGCTCAAAGTCAATACCATCTTTATATACAGGCCATTCTGGCTGTATAAAATCAAAATGCCAATTTTCAAAAGGTACAACTATCATCTCTCTGACACCACCAATGCATACATCACTGCTAGTATGGTACACGGCAGTGGATCCTTATGCTTCATATAGAGGTCAAACTCTCTATTCGGAGTAAAATCTAAGAGTAGTCTTTTGTCACCAGTGAAAAGAGCAAGTGAACCCATAGGAATAGAAGGAGTCCTAAAAAACACTGTTTGCATAGCATTTAGATCTGTACCTATTTCTAAATTATATGTATCAACAACCCTAGCTGTAACTCTTTCAACGCGCCTTGTTTTACCTTGTGAAGGTCCTGATTCTGTTTGTACTTCCGGATCTAAGGTTCTAATAATAGCTTCGTATCCTAAGCCAATAGAAGCAGTTGTAGCAGGCCTATCTAAAGTAACAGAACCGCCGCTAATTATTTTATCTGGATGGTTTGCTCCGTTAACTAGTACTTTAACAGTTTCACCTTCTAAATGACTTAATCCAGATAAAGATGTAACAGCAGTACCCGAATAAGATAAACCGCTATCTACAAAAAATGCTGTTTCAGGAGTATCTCCTTTGGCTTGATCAAAGGATTTTTCTAAAAACTCTATATACTTTTTTGTAACTCCGTTAATTGTTCTTTCAACAATCATATACAGCTGCTCTTCTAACTCGTCAAATGAAGGTATAGCTGCAATAGATTTAACTTTAGAATTAGTCCCCCCTATTGTATGCCTATGCCAAGCAACAACATCTTGTGCTCGTTCGTATGTTAAGCATCTTAGTTGGCCTGTATCAAGCAGTGCCCATATTAAAGAGTCAGGAGACCTAGTATACGCTAGTTCTTTTACGTTACCGGTAGTAATATGTTCAGCGATAAGAGTAAGATCAGGAGTAGCAAAGCCGTCCACTTCCAAATTATAAGCCAGCTCCCGTATTTTTGTTCGGGTTCTATCAATAAAAATAGTAGCCCTAGAGGCACCAATAGGCTTTTTAGTGGTAGTTCCATCCGTTGTTTCTCTATTAGATGTAACGTTACTTGGTGTCAAAGCTAAGTTATCAGATCCAGATGACATAATAAAAGGACCGTCTGAGGTTCCTAATTGAAGCTGCTTAGCTCCATACATCCATCTTATAGCATTAACTTGGTCTGTAGCAAGAGTAAGATCTAGTCCTGAATCGTCTAAAACTTCTGCTTCATTATTTGTTGGAGAAAATGTTTCAAAATTTCCAGACTCTGACGCCCACACTGTGTTAGGTGATTGTAAATTATTAGCAAAAAATAAACGCTGCTGATAAAATGTTGCGGTAGTAGGCCAGCCAGTAGTGTCAGACCATATGCCTAATCTCCAGTTATCTGTAGCAGTAGTAGCACCAAAATTAAAATCAGTGAAAGTAGAAACAGTAACGACGGTTGAAGATGTACGCGCAATGATTTTGCTTGATCCCCATTTGCCTCCACTAAGTATCCTAATATGACGCCCCACATCTGTAGTTAAAAATCCTTGGTTATCATTAATGCCTGTCACAGCACTAGCAGTAACTGTAACGCTTGTACCCGAAGTAGCTGACGGAGTTAAAGTAGTAGCACTAGTATTAACATCGCCAAACGGGCCGTCTATTGAGTTAAAATTAGTAAAGCCCCAAGATGTATGTCCTGTACGGCTTAATTTTCTAGTTTCATAATCTGGGTGACAAATAAATAGTATATCGGCTGATTGTGTAAAGTCTAGTTTTTCTAGATCTGCGGTAGAATAAGGACTTGCAATTTCATAAGGATTTGCGCCATTTTGTATTTGGCCTTCATTACGTACAAATCTTACGTAGTAGTCACCAAACTCTAGTATATAGGCTTGAACAGTACTAAAAATAAAAGGTACTAGTCTAGTTTCTTTAGAACTATCTTTAACTTCAACTACAAACCTTGTGCCCGATCGTTTAGTAACTCCGCCATGAGGAAAAACAACAAAGTTTTCACAATGAGCTAAAGAGCTAGTATACTTTGTAAGATCTACACGACCACGAAGTCTAGGGCTAATTTCACCGCCAGTAAAGTTAGTCTGGATAGGAGTAACTTTTGCCATGACTTACCTCGGTGGTGTGTTAATATTAGGCCTGTATGTTCCTTGTCTAGAGTCTAGCCAGTAGTCGGCATCAATAACATCTTGGGCTTGTTCTTGAGCATCTACAAATTTAGCTTCCCTAAGTTTTAGCTCGTACATTTGCCACATTTGTTCCATAGCCGAAGTACTTTGCAAAAGAGGTTGTGCCAAGTCTGCCGCTATTCTAGCTGATAGCGTATCTACTAGTAAAGTATCATACAGAGTAACATCTGTTATTAGTGCGGTATATTTAACATTCATTGTAGACTCATCAGAAAGTAGATGTCCACGCTCTAGTTGATATATAACACTGTTTGAATTTTCTACTTCTAGAAGTCTTAAAAAATCTGCAGGTAAAGCAAATCTATTTGCAAAACCATAAACAGGTTTTGTAACATCTATTGGTAACGATTGTCGTTTAGTTAAACAGTTCCAAGGATGACCCCTAAATACAGCAGCCCGCGTGTCATTGAATAGAACACGTGCAACGGAAGCCTGTTTACTATTATCAGATAGTGAGGTGATAGACTCAATACCCAATAAAGCAAGACTTCTGTTTATTAGTTCTATATCAGACGCTGCCATAGTTTCTCCTTAAAAATGGAGGGGGGCCTAAACCCCCACTCCAACCGTAGATTAGTCAATGACATATGTCACATAACCTGTAAGCGTAGCTGCTGCAGGTTGTGTACCATCGTTAACTTGACCAGCAAACACAAAACCGTCTTTAGTGGTAATCTGATTGTTGATTTGAATAACGGCAGTACCAGCAGTAGCAACCGCTTGATCCGCACTAAACGCATCAGGATCTGCTGCAATTGCAGCACCATCAGCGTCAGTCCCACCCAAGTGACCGAAGTCAAGAGTACGACCAGAACCGAAGGCAGAGAAGGTTACTGATACAGCTAGAATTCTAACCGCACCGGCTTCCATCTGGCAAAGTAGCTGCTGATCTGCTGCAGTACCTGTACCAACCTGTGTCCATGAAAACGCTTTAACACGAACACGCCCACGATCTTCGTGAGTTGCATTCATGACGCGCGGAGTTGCTTGAGTATTAGCATACTGAGTTGAATTAGTTGTAGCCATTTGTCAATCCCTCCTATTCTGCGCACTTGATTTCAAGGACTTTATTCTCTTCCATTCGAACAGCGCCGAATGAAGCAGAGCAATAAACCTGAGTACTATTTCTCTTGTCACGTCTAGGACCGATGTCTACATTAACATCTTGACCTACTGCAAGCAGTATGCCAGATTTGCAGAACACAGGTACTCTACGATGAGAGCTAGTGTCAGTTGTTACGAGTTCAGTGCGAACAAACTCGAATCCCATGAATTGATTTACATCGCCTTGTACAAGAGCTTTAACTGAGTTAAAATCAGAGCTTGTTACTTCAGTTGATTGCAACAAGTCAGTTACCTGTTTTGCTGTAACAACAATATAACGTGGATCTGATGGATCAGTTTCAGCAGCATCAAGTTGCTCTTTAGCAGCTCTTAGCTTTCCGATGGTTAGGCCAGAGTTAGTAGCTGAACCACTCTCAACGTAGTTAACCGCAATTTGGTTACCTGCTGGGAATGTTACAGTTGAAGAACCTGTCTTACCTGTTTGTACAGAACCGAACATAGACTCAAGAATAATCTCATCCATCTTACGGCCTAGTGCAAATGAAGCATTTTGGCTGTATGGTGAAGTTGGATCAATGAGCATACGTATACGATCTTGACGATCGATTAACTCTGCCCAGTCAAAGTCACGCAACGAACAACGTCTACGATCGTGCGGTACATTGATAAGCGGAGTATCTTGGTGTCGTCCAGTCACCTCTTGCGCAGAAGTTGCACCGATCCTATCGTAAAAGTCAAACTCAGCATTTTGAGTTTCAACCCGTACAAACGGACGCAAGCGCGAACCTTTCTGCTGTAGGAGATGCTCGACATTTGCTTTGTACTGCTGTACAAAGGCTGTCGTGATTTGATATGACATGCATACCTCCTTTTAGCATTGGTTTATAATGAACGCTTTGGCTGCCCCGGAGGACCTCTGCGATAGCAAATTTGGACGGTCACCCGCTACCCTTGTTGTATTTTAACGCATTTTTTACGCTATGTACATCAACTTCCTAACAAGGTTCCGCTTGGCGCTGTTTTAGTCTGCTGCCTAATCAGGTTCATACCCTGAGCTTGCGAATACCCTGTAAACTCTGCATTCCTAATATCAGTAACCCCTTTACCTTGTCCTTGGTTTTTAATAGGAGTAACTGCTGGATCTTTTATTCCTGCTTTTTTAGCTGCTTGTTGTGCAGCTTTCATATAATTAGATGGAATATTTAAACGGGCCGCTATCTTTTTTTGAAAGTTAACATATTTATCGGCCTGAGAAGCAGAACGACCAATGGCAGTCTTT
>CERP01018246.1_pt1 | contig 16988 bp, 14 predicted proteins | sample 530801 | NCBI WGS metagenome assembly CERP01 (sample SAMEA2620991, study PRJEB7988) | marine metagenome | biome: marine biome (ENVO:00000447); feature: surface water layer (ENVO:00002042); material: "saline water (ENVO:00002010), including plankton (ENVO:xxxxxxxx)" | depth 5 m | reverse complement strand
AGAAGAAGATCATTGGTGGCCTATCATGTCTGGCGAAGTGCCAGTTCCAGATCATATTCCAAGAGAGCAGGCAAAGATGTTGGTAAAGCCTGACAACTGGGAGTTCTTTACTCAGCCATGTGGGATGCTAGAAATCAAGAGTGAAGATGGTGAGGTTGATGACTACAAGCCAAATGATGGTGCTGAAAACAAAAAGCACATGCTTCGCAATTATTATGACAATCTTATAAGAGGTAAAACAAAAAGCTGGATTGATGTCTATGTTATGAATAGGCTTGGAACTATCCAAGACGGAAAGCCGATATACCCAATGTTCGCAGCAGAAGTACACACAGCCAAAGAAGAAATAGCGGTAGCCGCTGGCGCACCGTTATACGTTGGCTTGGACTTTGGGTTGACTCCAGCCGCAACTCTTGGACAAAAGATCAGAGGTCGCTGGCTCGTCCAGTCGGAGATAGTGGCCTTTGATATGGGGATTGTTAGGTTTGCTGAAGTATTGCGTGAAGAAATTTCCTCCCGATTTTCTCAAGCATCTGAGGTGTATATATATGGCGATCCCGCTGGGGATTTTAGAGCGCAGACGGACGAAAGCACTCCTTTCCATATCTTGCGTGGTGCTGGCTTGAGGGCATTCCCAGCCCCTTCGAACTCTGTAGATCTTCGGTTGGAAGCTGTCTCTTCCCAGCTAACTAAGATGGTCGAGGGCAAGCCAGCATTTATAATTGATAGAAGGTGCCAACAGTTAATCAAAGGATTTGAGGGTGGGTATCAATATAAAAGAATGGAAGTGTCTGGCGAACGATATGCTGATAAGCCTGATAAGAATATGTACTCTCACATTCACGATGCTTTACAATACATGATGTTAGGTGCTGGTGAAGGTAGAGCTTTACTTAATAGTCAGAAACCGTCTACACCTGTGGTAGCTGGTCGTAACTTTGATATTTTTAACAGAAAGCCTGTCAAACAAAAAAGACAGGGGCTTTGGGCTAGGATGTAATTGTGCGTTGCCAAAACTACTTTTCTCTGCTTTGAGGAAAATATAAAGGAGATTTATTATGTGTGGTAGAAGAAGACCTGATCCTAGAATAGCTCAGGAACAAGAGAAAGCTAGGCAAGCAGCTGAGTCAGCAAAGTCTGCTGCACTTGCTGAAAAAGAAAAGAAACGTGAAGAATTGCTAGCTAAAGAAAAAGAAGCCGCAGCTACTGCTGCTGCTACTGCTGAAGCAAATGCTGGTAAAGCAGATAGGCAATCTGAACTTCAAGCAAGCGTACAAACAGGAGAGCTTACAAATACTGGCACTTCTAAAGGGCCAAGCAAAGCAGCAATGCGAAGAAGTAGATCTGCAAGATCTGGTCGAAGAGGAAGACGTAGCTTGTTAACATCATCAGGTGGCGGTGTAGGTTATTTCAGTAGGTTTCTCTAATGATTATAGATCCAGTAGCAAAAGAATATATTAAAAGATATGAACGAGCAAAAGCAAAACGTACAAATTTTGTTGATGTGTTTGAGGAATGCTACGAGTATGCTTTACCCCAACGTGAATCATTTTACTATGAGGTTTCTGGTCAAAGACGCGATGATAAAATCTTTGATGAAACTGCCGTTGTAGGTGTTCAAGAGTTTGCTTCAAGGTTGCAATCTGGTCTTGTGCCAAACTTTGCTAGATGGGCAGACCTTACTGCTGGATCTGAAACCCCAAAAGAACAGCGCGATGTTGTTAACAATGAGTTAGAAGAAGTAACTGAATACATATTTGAAATAATTCAGAACTCAAACTTTGCACAAGAAGTACATGAATCATTTATGGACTTAGCAGTTGGTACTGGTGTTCTAGTATGTGAAGAGGGTGATGCGATAAATCCTATACGCTTCTCCGCAATACCATTACCTCATGTTATACTGGACACTGGGCCTGATGATAGAATCGATCATGTGTTTAGAGAAAGAAAACAAATACGTTTCGATCAGATACCAATGCTATATCCAAAAGGTAATTTTAATACTGAACTCCAAACATTAATTGCTAATAAGTCTGATCAAACAACAACAGTGCTAGAGATTGTTTGCAGAAACTATACAAAAATAAATGAAGAAGCCTTCTTTCACTTTGCAATATGTATGACAACAAAGTCTGTATTAATGCAAAGAGAGATGTCTGGCGTTGGCTCTAATCCCTTTATTTGTTTTCGTTGGTCTAAATGTGCTGGTGAGGTTTATGGTAGAGGCCCATTGTTTAATGCACTAAGCGCAATCAAAACAACAAACCTTACAGTTGAGATGATACTTGAAAATGCACAGATGGCTATCTCTGGCATCTATCAAATGGAAGACGATGGTGTAATTAACCCTGATACAATTAATCTCGTTCCAGGGACTATCATTCCTAAAGCTATGGGATCTGCTGGATTACAACCTATACAAGCAGCTGGAAGCTTTGATGTGGCTCAACTTGTTCTTGGTGACATGCGTAGTAACATTAAACGTGCTTTGTATAATGATATGCTTGGCGATCCTAATCGAACGCCAGCATCTGCAACTGAGATTGCAGAGCGTATGGCAGATTTATCAAGACGCATTGGCGCTGCATTTGGAAGATTACAAGTAGAGTTAGTGCAGCCAGTATTGCAACGTGTTGTTTATATATTAAAAAAGCAAGGTAGACTTGAAGTTCCGACAATTAATGGCAGAGAAATTAAAATAAGATCTGTTTCACCATTGGCGCAAGCGCAAGCCAATCAAGATATTACTTCTGTGTCACGTTTTCTTGAATTAGCTAATGGTGCATTTGGCCCAGAAGCTATTAATGTTTTAATTAACACGGAAGAAACAGCTGCATATTTAGCTAAAAAGTTTGGAATACCAGATAATTTAGTAAGAGATGAGCAAGAAAGAGAACAAATTCTTGCATTAATGCAACAAATGCAGCAAAGTCAGGCGCAAGCACCACAACCTATGGAGTAATGCTTGACTAAAAAAATCAATGTGGGTGTTGATGGGATACAACGTCCACAAGAAAAAGATCAACAGATCAGCGAGAATGTAGCCTCATTGTTTGGCTCTGCGACAGGACAAGCAGTCTTGCAGTATCTAAGATCAATTACTATTGAAATGGTGAATGGCCCAAATGTAACTACGGAGGAACTGCGTCATATAGAAGGTCAGCGGTATTTAGTTGGTTTGATCGAAGCTCGTATGACACATGCACATAAGGTGAAAAACAATGGAAGAAAATCAAGTAACTGAAACAACAGAAGCTGAAGCAACAGAGGCTCCAGCTGCTGAAACATCTGATAGACCAGAATGGCTACCAGAAAAGTTTAGCGATCCAGCTGATTTAGGTAAAGCATATAAGGCTTTAGAGTCAAAGCTTGGGGAAAAAGAAGATGATGTTCGCAATAGATTAATGGAAGATCTTAATAAGCAAGCATCTGAAGGCGTTCCACCATCTGCTGGTGAGTATGAACTTCCTGATTCTATTGATGAAGAGGAAGCTCTTGAAAGTGATTTGCTAAAAAACTGGGCAGATCATTGTCATTCTAATGGATATACCCATGAAGAATTTCAAAAAGGTATTGAAATGTATATGGATGGGCTTGGGCCTGAGCAAGATATGGAAGCTGAAACTGCTCAACTTGGAGACAATGCTGAAGCTAGAATAGAAGCTGCATCTCTCTTTGCAAATAAGTTCTTTCCAGAGAATGCGTTGCCAGCAATAGAAAGAATGTGCGAAAGCTCTGATGGTATTATTGCACTTGAAGCTATTATGGATGCAATAAAAGACCCAGCTGTTACAGATCAAGGCAGCATTGCTTCTAACTTTAATGAGGTAGAGCTACAAGAAATGATGAAGGATGAGCGTTATTGGTCGCCAGCTAAACGTGATATGCACTACGTTAAACAAGTAGACGAAGGTTTTAAGAAACTTTATGGATGAGGTAAGGATATTGCAAAGTGGGTCATATTACATGACCCCTTTTCAAGAGCATCATATAGCAGAGATGTTACCTATACTTCATAGCGAAACACGAAAAGAGTTATCAAACCTTGGTTATTCTAGCGTTATTGAAGCTTTACAAGACCTTCAGAAAGATTCTGAAGTCTACGTTGTAAGAGATAAAAGCTGGAATATAATGATGGCAAGTGGTGTGTTCTTTTCTGAAGAACCGCCACAATTATTCGCTTTGTTCACAAATCATGTCACAAAAAACTTTAAGGGACTGGCACGTGGATCGAAGTTGTTAATATCATTTTTAGATCAATCATATGAAGATCTATCTATGCAAATAGCAGAAGAATATGAGCCAATGTTGAACTGGGCAGTGTGGTTAGGTTTTCATCCTGTTGGGTTTAGTGATTGGAAAAATGTGAGATATGTTGATTTTGTGCGTTGCAATCCGTCCCAAAATTGTGTTTCACATAAATTATCAAGGCCTGTGATACACTGAGAAGCCCATTTGGATACCTTCATTGAGGATGTAGAGCAGATACCCAAGATGCCCGTAACTTAATTTAGGAGAAAGAAAATTGGCTAATACAATAGACCAAGCCTTTATTAAACAGTTTGAGACCGATGTGCATCTTGCATACCAACGCATGGGTTCAAAACTGCGTAATACCATTCGTTCTACGAATGTGACAGGCAATGTTGCTCGATTCCAGAAAATAGGAACTGGATCAGCTTCAACAAAATCACGCAACGGTAACGTCACACCAATGGATCTTGCACATACTAATGTGGAAGTAACAATGGCTGACTTCTATGCAGCGGAATATGTCGATAAACTTGACGAGTTGAAAACAAATATCAACGAACGTCAAGCTATTGCTGAAAGTGCTGCTGCTGCGTTGGGTCGTAAAACTGATGAGATTATTACAACAGCTATGGACGCTGGTGCTAACTCAACTCAGCTTCACGACACTTCATCTGCCGTTGAAAAAGCAGACCTACTATCCACTTTTGAAACATTTGGTTCAGCCGACATTCCAGAAGATGGGCAACGCTACATTGCTATGTCCCCAGCTGGTTTTGCTGACTTGTTCAACATTAATGAGTTTGCTTCTAGCGACTTTGTTGGGCCACAGAACCTACCGTTTGCTGGTGGAATGACAATGAAAGAGTTCTTGGGCTTCAAGATTTTTTCAACGTCTGCCGTATCTGGTGGCAAAAACTTCTGCTATCACATGAGGGCAGTAGGTATTGGTGTGAACTCTGATGTTCAGACTGAAGTAAACTATGTAGCAGAAAAAGTATCGCACCTAGCGACATCAATGATGTCAATGGGTTCAGTTGTTATTGATAACAACGGCGTTTACGAACTGCTAGATAATAACTAGGAGGGTTAGAAAATGGCTTATAGTGCAAGTGGACTAACTCGTGTTGGTGGTGACTCAAACGGAAGCTTATGGATGTATCGTTCAGCCGATGCCATTGCTACTGTTAGAGCATCAGGTTATTTTAACAGCGCAGCAAATATGCTAGGTGTTCGTGATGTAATCATAGTTAATGATACAAACACACCAACTGCTAATTTGTGTCTTGTTTTATCTAACACTGGTACTGTTGTTGACTGTTCCGATGGTACAGCAATAGCAGAAACCGATACTGACTAATAGGTTGGGGCTTCGGCCCCACCTTTCTTTGAGGATTTAGAATGGCAGTTTCAAGCACCCCAGCACAATCAGCTATAGATGTATGTAGTCGCGCTCTTATTCTTGTGGGCGCTGAACCTATTACATCTTTTGATGACGGAAATAACGAAGCATTGATTGCTTCAAACATGTATGAGGATGTTGCTAGGGCATCATTACTAAATACACGCTGGCGTTTTTCAACTGACCAAGCAGTTCTAAACAGGCTATCAGATGCTCCGACAGGTAGATTCGATGCTGCCTATCAACTTCCAAGCGGATGGTTAATGACACATGTTGTGACTGTTAATGACACACCTATAGAATATCAGACATATGGTGATAAATTATTCTGCGATCAATCTGCTAATTCAGAGTTAGTTTTAGATTATACATATAGAGCAAATGAGCAGGGATGGCCTTCATATTTTACTATTGCTGTTGAATATGAGCTTGCTTCTGTATTTGCGGTAAGCCTTGCTAGAGATCAGTCTCTTGCACAGTTAATGGGACAACAAGCAGCCACATCAATGATGAGGGCAAGAAACTTAGATGCTCAACAGCAAACAACAAGGAAGCTTTCAACAAGTCGGTTTATTACTAATAGGCGAACATAATGCAGAAAGTACGAGTACCGTTAACAAACTTTGCATTTGGTGAAGTAAGTCCGTCTTTATATTCAAGAACTGACACACCTATTTACAATCAATCAGCGCAAAGAGTTAAGAACTTCTTTCTTAGATCTGAAGGTGGTGTGGTTAAAAGGTCTGGGTTAAAAAAGGTTTATGAATTTAACACAGTAGTAAATGATGCAAAGGTTCAGCAATGCAGATTGTTACCTTTTGTATTTTCTGATGATGAAAGATATATTGTTTCTCTTGAAAATGCTAAGATTAGAATCTTTCAAATAAGTGCAATTACTGGCGCTGTATCTTTAATACAAACAATAACAGTCGATGTTAATGGGGACGCTCTTAAGTTTAGCGATACCTTCTTGCACGAATATACATACGCACAAGCTGGCGATGTTATGTTTATTGCACACCAGACATTTATTCCTCAACAGCTTGTCAGAACAGGACTTACTACATTTCAAGTGGAGTCTTTTCAGTTTGACCAAAAGTCAGATAACAAGAAAGTTTATCAACCTTATTATCCATTTCAAGGTGCTGGAGTTACACTAAACCCATCAGCAACAAGTGGCTCTGGAGTTACCTTAGTAACAAGTTCAGCATACTGGGATACTACATCACCTTCTAAGCACATTGGCACAACTGTTAGGTACAATGGGCAAGAGATAGAGATTACTGGTGTTACCAACTCTACAACTGCAACAGGTGATATACTTGATTCTTTAACAGTAAAACTAAGTCCAGACTCTCTTCGAACAGATAATGGTTCAAGTACAGTAACTGTCACTCTTGTTAATCATGGTATGTCAATTGGTGATTCAATAGTTTTTTCAAACTGTGATACTGTTGGTGGCATATCTATAAGTAATTTAAATGGCACAAGGTCTGTTACCAGTATTGTAAGCGATGATTCTTTTACATTTACAGCTGGTGGTTCCTCTAATGACTCTGCTCTTGGTGGCGGCACTCCTAATATAACCACTCACGCTCCAACAACTAGCTGGGATGAGCAGTCTTATTCTGCTCTTCGAGGCTTTCCAGCTGCTATTACCTTTCATGAAAACAGATTGGTATTTGCTGGAACCCTATCTCAGCCTGATAGCATTTGGTTTAGCAAGATTGCATCATACTATAACTTTGATGTTGGTGAAGCTAAGGACAATGAGGCAATACATTTAACCGCTGCTATAGGTGAAATACAACAAATACGTCATATTGTTTCAAACAGAGACTTGCAGATTTTTGCAGCTTCAGCTGAACTATTTGTTCCAGCATTTCAGAATCAACCTATTACTCCAACAAATGCACAGATTAGAAGACAGACACCTTTTGGCTCTGGATTTAACAGACCTCAATCTATAGATGGAGCAACTGTTTTTGTTCAAAAGGGCGGTCAGATTGTAAGAGAGTATTTGTTTAGTGACAGTGAAGCTGCTTATGTAGCAAGCCCAATATCTACTATTTCTTCGCATCTTATTAAGTCACCAGTAGAAATGAATACACTTTACGGTGCGCTATCAAGATCTGAAAGTTATGTATTTGTTTTAAACAATGACGGCACAATGGCTGTGTTCAACTCAAACAGAGCAGAAAAACGTGCTGGGTGGGTAGAGTTTGTTACGAATGGTAAGTTCCATTCTTCTGTAACTATAGATGATCGTGTTTTTGTTAATGCAGAATATGACCTTGGAGATGGCACAAAAAAGATAATACTATGCGAGTTTGATTCTACGTTCAATTTAGACATGGCAAAAATATACAGCGGTTCAAGCGGTGTGTTTGATGTATCAGCAGATTTCAATAATGGCGCTGTATTAAGAGTTATTAATGGTAACAATTATATTGGCGAGTTTACTGTAGCTGGCGGTAATATAGATGTATCTTCTGTAGATGCATCATTATCATCAGCAGAGATAGGTTTTAATTTTGATGTTGAATTAAAAACAAACCCAATAGATGCTCAGTTAGGTAATGGCCCAATTACTGGTATTCCAAGAGGAATAGGCACTGTGTATCTTGATTTGAATAGCACATTAGCTGTTAAGGTTAATAGCACAGCTTTAATTATTAGAAATGTAACAGATGATTTATCACAGGAATTAACACCTTTTACTGGGAAGAAAGAGTTTAGATTGCTGGGATATAATGCTGATCCTCAAATAACTATAACACAAGATGCCCCATTAGATCTGCAAGTTAATGGGCTAGTAGCGGAGTTGATATTCTAATGTCTGTATTTCAAGTAATAGGTCTAGGTTTAAAGTTTATGGGCGGTATGCAAGCCGCCAAAGCGCAAGAGCAAGCCTCAAAAGATAATGCTGAAGCAATGGTGACAGATCGTATTGTAGGTGAGGCGCAAGCTGCACAACAGCAAGTCATGCGCTATCAGCAATATTTTGATGATCTTGCATATAATGAAGGAGCTTTATTAAAAAATAGAGACTTTGATCAAAGTGTAAAAGCATTTATGGATAATCAAAAGGAAGTTGCATTTGATGATCTTACCGTTATGGCAAGACAGTCAGATATGGAAAGTAGAAAACAAACAGTTGCATCTTTGCTTGAAGTTGAGCGTGGTAAAAATAGAGCAGCTGCTACTAGAATAAATACAATGTCAAGTTTTGCTTCTGGTCTACATGATTTGCAAGCTTCTATGGCTATTCCTAGTTAAGGGTTAAATAAATGGCAAAAGTAATCCGAAGAACAGTAACCGAAACAAACAAACGTATTGGCGTTAATAATTTTGATGTTGAAGCTGATCGGGTAGGCCTTGCTTTAGCTGATGCTGGTGAAACTCTTAGAAGAAAAGCTTTTGAAGTAGACGCAAAGAAAGCTCAAGTAACGGCAGAAGAAGCTGTTATGGCTATTGATTCATCAAAGTTTATGAAGTTTGGTGAAGATGGAATGCCAATAGCAATGAAGCCACCAGAAGGTTATGGCAGTATTGCTAGAGAAGCTTTTCGAAGAGTAGCTGAGAAAAGATTTGCAGATACAATAGATCAAGACATTAGGATAGAAGCCCAAAAGTATAGAGTTCAGCACAGTAGAAACCCAATAGCTTTTAAAAGCGCTATGGATAATTATCTTAAAGCCCTTGGCACTAATGCTGATGGTCGATTTCAAGAACTAATATCTAATGTTGGAACTGCTATACAAGAGGGTCATTACTATGACTTGCTTGAGAAACAAAGAGCAAGAGCAAGAACAAATCAAGCCGAAGGTATTATTGATGGTAATAGTGATGCTGCCCCTCAAGCATATGATCTTGCTTTAAATCAAAACATTGGCAAAGCATTAAGCATTATAGAAGATAGGAAGCAAGCAACAGTTGATGGAGAAAAGGCTGAGTTACTTAAAACTGGTGCTGGTGATTCTTATTACTCAGGCGCAATAGGTGATATTGCAGCTGCATCTTTAATAGGAATTATTTCAAAAGGTACTTTTGATGAGGATGAAAGGCAGCAAATAGCTACAATGATAAGCACTAGCGGCAAGTATGAAGCTGCTGATAAAGACATTAAACAATTATTTAATAAAAAAATAGCATACACAATGCCAGATGGAAAAGCAGTCACTACATCTTTGGCACAATTAATTACAGTTGAGAATAAGAGGTCTGTAAGCGCCGCTGTTACTTCTGTGATTGCTGACATGGATGGCGTTGATGCAATCAGAAGGGCTAATAAAGCTGCTGATGATGCTCAAAATGCCAAGGCACTCATTAAACAAACAAAAGAAAACAAAATAGATCTAAATGAAATTGCAACATTAAACTCAAATACCGCTACTCAAAAAGCTAAAGATTCTTTTTTAGAAGGTGGTGATATTGTTGGTGCAATTCAATCTTTGGCTGGAATACATCAAGAATATGTAACAGACTTAAAAAGACAAATGGATGCTAATCCAGATTTTATGTCTACTACAGAATATAATGCTTCGATAATAAGGCATAGAACTAGTTTATTGCAGCCATTTATTATGAGAGCATCTTTAGATGGAAATGCTGAAAACTTTAGAGCTTTTATGGGCAATGGTATTGTTGACCCATCTCTTAAACGAAATCAAAGAAAGGTTGTAAAGGCTGCACATAAATTTGGTTTATTTAAAACTGGTGATATGTCTGTTTTGTCCGCTACATTTAGTGCTGGTGAGTCTGCCACAAAAACAGCAATGGAAAAAGCTGACAACATTATTAATGTGACAAACAGATATTACGATCTTAATGGTGCAATATTAGGTGGTGATGATATCCTTGATAAGGATATTGACTCTCTTAAAAAAGAAATAGATGCAAGTTCTCTTGGGCCAGAAAAGAAAATAATATACAAAAGAAATCTTGATTTATCAAAAGCAAAAAGAAATCTTCAAGTATTTGGGGGGTCACTAAACTCTGAAAGGCTACAGCTTCTTTCTCAATATATTGGCAATAGAGTTGATCTTTCTGAGTCTGTATTAACAGGGTTAGGTGATGAAGAAAAAGAGTTTGCTAACTTTGCACTAACAGGTTTTAGCGATGCGGAAAGAAACGCTGTTGCTTCAGAAGTGCAACAGATTGCTAGTGTAAGGGCTGGACAAGAAGAACGACAAAGAAAAGCAGCTGAGAAAGCAATGCTTAGAGAACAATTTTTCTCAGGAAAAATGAAAGAAACAAGTCAAACTGCTAAAGATATGGCTGATGAAGAGTTAAAATCCATAGGTTTTAATATTCAAGATCCTAGCACTTGGACAGAAAAATCATTTTTTATTATGAAAAGATCGATTGGCACAGAACTAGCAAATCAATATAACAACTTAGCAAAAGGCGGTACTGTTCAAAATTTAAATGAGCTTATGCAACTTTACAGTAGATTAAAAAGCTTTGAAACAACAAACCCAAATACAAACGAAGTTGTCAAAAGAAATCTACTAAAAGGGCAAGTTAATGATATTACTGAGATGACAATAGATGCTGCGCTTCTTGGTAATACTTTAGGTTTATATAATAGTTTTGATGATGCTGTTGCTAATTTAAATTTAAGCGGAACTAAAGCATCACCAGCTGAAGTTAAAAACTACAAAGAAGCTTTGTTTGTAAATGCGGATGGTTCGTCTATTAAACCAAATGAATTTGTAGATATTGTATTAGAAACTGAAGGTGATTTTGTTGTAAACAATGAGCTTGGTATGCTTGCTAATCAAATGGCTGGTAAAATGTTTCCTCAAGAATTGATAGTTCCAATGATTAAACAAGCTTTTGAAGATAGATATAAAGAGGCAAAATATATTTATGATCCAGCAAGACCTATTGGTCAAAAAGGAAAGTCACGACATTCATTAAGTGTTATATTTAATGACCCTAACATGACAGAGTACGTTACAGATCAAATTAATAATCAGCTAATTGAAGCTGGTTACACTCTTACAAACATTCATGATGAAAACTGGCAATCAGATGTGGCTATTGGTGATCTTAATGAAAAAGACCCAATGGCTGGTTATTTTATGCAAGGCGAAGAAATGGCTTCTGAAGCTAAAGGTGAAGTTAAATTTAGAAGAGGTAAAAGAACTCAAGGAGAAAACCTAAAAGCAGCTGTTCTTGTTCCTATGTTTCCAAATATTGCAAGACCAGCTGATCAGGTGTTTCAAGTAATGGAGGTTGTAGAAGTAATTCCAGAAGGTCGTGAAAAAGGATATTATGAACTAAAACCTTTAGTTGTTGATGATAAACCAATGGGTTTTAAAATATCTGATGAGGCTAAAGATTATGTAGATCCTGATCTTACAAATCAACAGATTAATAAAAAGAGTATAGATGATCTAAGAGAGCAAAGAGAAAACTTTAATATTATTAATGAAGTTATGACAGGCTTAAAAGATGGAAAGTTTCGCTAATGGCTATGATTGACATCTCTAACATCTATCCAGACATAATGGGTGGTAGAGACTTACCTAAAATATATGATGATACCCCAACATATGATGAGGCTATGGGTGCATCATTGGGTAGATTTAGAAATATTTTTAGCAGTCCTCTTAATAAAAATGACACTCTTTATGATTATGATCCTGACTTTAATGTAGCTCAATCAATATTTGATTTAGATCCGTCTTATCACGAATACAGCATGAATTTAATTTTTGCACAAAATCAAAATCATTTAGATCATTTAGTAGAAAAGATTGATAGATCTAAACAAGATCAAGAAATATTATCTAGGGCAAGCATTGGTCAGCTTGCTTTTGTTTCTTTATTTGACCCCATTAATCTTATTGCTTTGCCAGTCGGTGTTGGTGTTGGTGCTGTTCGCGCTGGCTTTCAAGTAGGCAAGGCAACAATGATGCTTGCGGCTGCTGAAGAAGCTGTCTTATCATCAATCGATCCTGTTCAAAGAGACCTACAGAAGTCAGCAATTAATGTAGGTGTGTCTGGTTTAGCTGGTTATACTCTCGGCAGTATTGTTGGTTTTGCAACCACACCTAATTCTGGAAGGATAATAAAATCTATTTCTGATCAAACTGAAGAAGCTGAAAATGCACTTGTTCCTCCAAAGATAGTAGATGAAGGCGCTGCACCTGTTATTGTTGATGAGTCATTTGATAAAACACAACCAATATCAAACTATGGAGAGGTTGCTTCTGCACCAGCATTAGAGCCACAAGGTGATCCAAGTTTAGTTAAAAATGTTTTTACAAATAGTTTTATTTTTAAAGCAGCTACATCTGGATACAAAAGAATAATGGGTGCAAAAGATGTACCCACAGATTTTAAAAGATTTTATTATGATTTAGTTGGTGATCAAGGACAGCTATCTGTTGGTCATGTTAATGGTCATACATTAGGTATTAGCGTTCATATGGATCAGGCTAAGTATCAAGCTGAGATGTATAAGTTTTATAAAAACTTACAAAAATCATTTATAAAAGAAAGCAAGAAGCCAGTAGTTGTTGCTCTTGATTATGCTGTTGGAAGGCAAAGAGACTTTAATACATTTATAAGAGAGGTTAGCGAATTAAGGCTAAGCAATCGCAAACCTCAGACCCAAGCGCAAGAAGAGGTAATGAACCTTATAGATGAGTTTGCTGAAACTTGGAGAGCAAGATTAACAGAAACAGATCTTATTGGTAGTGCTAAATTTTATAGAAACCAAATGAAGTTTCTTACAAAAAGAATAGAAGATAATGAGGCAAAGATAGCAACATTAAAAAGTAATGGTATGAGAAATGACCATCCATACTATGAAACTGTTATGGCTCGTGTTGCAAAATACAAAGGTGAACGTCAAAATGCTCAAGATGTATTAGAAGATTTGAAAGATATGGATGTTTTGCCAGCTGGAGAAACAGCATTTCATCCTAGATTTTTTCTTGTTGATGTTATTAAAAAAAGAAGAGAAGAGTTTGAAAAAATACTAATGAAGTGGTTTACAGAAAACCCAAGCATAAAAGTATTTGATCCTAGGAATCCTTTATCAGCACAAAAGTTAAGCACTGATCCAGCAAAGGTGGCAGAAAGAGTTAAGCGAACTGTAGATAAGATTATATCTGAAGGGGCTGACAATGATTTTGAAAAAGCTTTTTTTGGTTACGGTGCTTCAAAACATTTTATGCACAGACGGTTAGATATACCTAATCATTTAATTACTGACTTTATTGAAATGAATCCCTTCACTGCATTTATGGCTTACAACCAGAGAGTAGCACCACGTTATTCATTTGCTAAAAAGTTTGGTGGCAGAAATATTGATGAATTGTTAGAAGAAAGAACTGACGAGCTTTTTGATTCTGGCATGGATATGGATAGAATAAATTCTGTTCTTGCTGATTTTAGAACTGACTATGACAGGGTTATGAATGCACCATTAAGAAACCCTGCTCGATGGGATGCAAAAGTAGCTAGACGTTTAAAGGATTTAGCAACATTTAATTTTATGGGTGCTGTTGGTTTTACTACACTTACTGAGTTTGGTCGCTTAATGGCAGAGCATGGCGTTAATAGAGTTATGCGTACTATGATTGCTAAGTACACAGATGATAAAGTTAGATTAGCTGCTGCTGAAGGACCAAAAGCAAGTGAAGGTATTGAAGGTGCTATGCACAGTGCTGGAATTAGGTACAGTGATGAAATGCTTACCAATCCGCAAATGCATGGTCTTTGGGAACAGGGCAAAGAAGCTTTTTATATTCTTAATGGCTTAACACCAATTACTAGATTTCTAAAGCACCTTGACGCAATCATGAGGCAAGATCAGTTAATTCAGTTTGCTATTAAAGAAGCTGCTGGTGATGCTGATGATTGGATGTCTCAGTATTTAAGGAGATATAATATATCTAAAGCTGATGCTAAAAAGTTAGCATCTAATAAAGGTTCAGCATGGGAAGAATCTGATGCTGGTCTTATCTATGCAAACACAGATAATTGGACAGATGAAGTTTTAAAAGAAAAGTTTCAGAGAGCTATGTCTACTGGAATATTAAATACTATTATGAATGCCACACCAGCTGATCGCCCAAGGATAATGGATGGCGTTGCTATTATTCCAATGCGAGTAGCTAAAAGATTTGGGATGAAAGAAGACCCTAAGTATAAAGGTTATGCTAGAATGGAAAGCGCTTTGCTTTCTTTGCCATTTCAGTTTTATGGATTTGCGTTAGCGGCTGTAAATAAAACAACAGCTGCATATACTACTGGTCAAATGCGATCTCCATTGTTTGGTGCAATATGGATGATGGGATTAGGTTACGGAGTGCTTGAGATTAAATCTAATTTAACAGGCGGCTCCAAGAGGGCATGGGACAACATGTCATTTACTGATAAAATGATTAGATCTTTTGACCAATCAGGTTTGGCTGCTTTGTATAGCGATATGTTTTATACTAGCATATCTTCATCAATGGCAATGAATGGAGAAAATTATCTTGATGGGTATGTCAAACCAAAATTTCCAGAAGAGCAAGGATTTTTTAATTCTGTAAATCAATTTGCTGGTGCTGGCCCATCAGTATCTCAAGATTACTATAATGCTTTTAATGGTTTAATAAATGGTGAAAAAGGTGCTGTTGAACAGACTGCTAAAATGATTCCAGGAATGAGGCTTTGGTTTATGAGGTATTTAATTAACTCAATGCAAAATGCTTTTGACTATGAAAGTAAAGATACAATATCTGGATATGGAAGATATTAACTTTTTGTGCGTTGCGACTTCTTATCTTCACTGCTATTTCGATAAAAAAGAGGTAAAGTATGACAATTAACTTATCAGATAACGACCCACGTGTATCTTATACGGTTGGTCAGGGTGTTACTCAGACATCTTTTGCTGTGCCATTTGAGTTTTTTGATAATGATGACTTAAACTTTTATGTTGATGGTACATTAAAGACATTAACAACTCATTATACTGTATCTGGTGGTGATGGTTCTACTGGCACAATAACAACTACGTCTGGCAATAGTGTTGTGGGCGTGTCAGGCGGCTCTACAGTCATTGTAACACGATCTATAGACTTAGATCGTACAACAGACTTTCCCTCATCAGGGCCGTTTAATATTGCCTCTCTGAATACAGAGCTTGATAGATTTATTGCAATTACAGCTGATCTTAAAGATCAAGTTGATCGTTCATTAAAATTAAATGACTTTGACAATCAAGTTAATACTCAAATTCCAGTGCTTAATACACGCAAAGGCACAGTGTTAGGCTTCAATGCAACGACTGGTGTTCCAGAAGCTGGGCCAACTATTGCTGACGTTCAGAGTTTGGCATCAGTAACAGCTGATATTGCTGCACTAGCTGACATCGAGGATGGCACAACAGCTACTGACGCAATATCAGGGCTAGCTGCAATCAAAGCTAATGTAACTACCGCAGCTGGTATAGCTTCAAATATCACTACAGTTGCTGGAAACACTTCCAACATAAATACAGTTGCTAGTGCAAACTCTAATGTCTCTACAGTTGCTGGATCAATATCAAATGTAAATGCAGTTGGAACCTCAATATCTAATGTAAACACAGTTGCTGGAAATACCTCAAATATAAATACAGTTTCTGGTATTAATGCAAATGTAACAACAGTAGCTGGTATATCTAGCAATGTAACTTCTGTTGCTGGTGTTTCTACTGATGTAACAACAGTAGCTGGTATATCATCTGACGTTTCTACAGTAGCTAGTGACAGTGCAGACATTCAAACAGTAGCAAATAATATTAGTACTATAGGTCAAAAAGCAACGGTAGAAGAAGCTACTGCACTTGCAATTGCATTAGGTGGATAGGAAAACAACATGGCAAATGAATTTAAAGTAATAACAAAAGACGTTGCACCAGCAAGCTCAGGGACTCCCGAGGCTATTTACACTGCACAGACAGGCAGCACGATAGTTATACTGGGCATGACGCTCTGTAACGTACACACTTCACAAGTTACAGCGTCTGTAACGGTAGTAAGCACTACTGCACACACAGGACAAACAACGAATACTACAGCGCACGTTATTAAGAACGCAGTAATACCAGTTGGATCAACGCTATCTGTCTTAGATGGAAAGATTAATTTAGGTGTTGGTGATATAGTAAAGGTTGACTGCTCAGTGGCTGATAAAGTTTCAGTGATAATGTCATACATGGAGCAAACGTAATGGGTGGTTATATTGGCGCAGCATCAGTTGCAAGTTTAGTAACAACATCAGCTGAGATTGGTGGCGATGCTAATATAGAAGGTAATCTTACTGTGCAAGGAACTAC
>CERP01028790.1_pt1 | contig 17241 bp, 27 predicted proteins | sample 530801 | NCBI WGS metagenome assembly CERP01 (sample SAMEA2620991, study PRJEB7988) | marine metagenome | biome: marine biome (ENVO:00000447); feature: surface water layer (ENVO:00002042); material: "saline water (ENVO:00002010), including plankton (ENVO:xxxxxxxx)" | depth 5 m | reverse complement strand
CAGACCTAACGCCCAGCACTTCTCACTCAGGTTAAGAGGGTAGGATGTTCCGTTCATAGGCATTATTATCGGTTGGATTAGTTGTTGTGGTTGTTTGTTGTTTGTTTGTTGTTTATGTATAATTATTCGTTTCTAATATCCAGAATCAAATTTTACAAAGAATCAAATTTTTACATAATTACATAAAAAATACTAATTAACTAATTATCTACTAATCTATTCTATAACCTACTGCTTCTTATGGGGGTCGGCGATATACTTGCGGTGATGGTCTTTCTCATAACCAGTTCTATGACTTGACTTATACTTGTTGGTCTTCTCCCACCCATTAGAACCATTAGAGGTCATAGCAATCGTAATCTTACCTCTCATCTCTAACCGCCGTTGCTTCTCCTCCCACGTTTCATACAGATGCTTACAGCGTGTAGTCAAGTTCCACCATATACAGAATGAAGCGAATGAATATCCTAACCCCTCATCTATTTTCATTAATGCTTCTTTACCCCTACGCTTGATTTCGCACATCTCATACAGACCCTCACCCTCACCCCAGTCTATCTTACTCAGGCATTCGTCAAACCTAAGGCGATAGAATATATCATACTCAGGTTTATACTCTAACTTCTTGACCTTATGACCTAACTTGGTGTTGCGAATGATAGGGTTGGTCAATAGCAGATGCTCAACATCCTTAGGTGTCCGTTCATTCGCTTCATCGCAGGATAGAGCATAATACGTAGATGTATTATTAGTAGTCCATCCGTGTTTCAGGAGGTCTTTGACTGCTTGGTAGAGTTCAGGGTTCATAGGCATATTAATAGGTTTGTGCGGTTATTAATAGGTCTGTCTGTTCTTATTTGCGTATTTGTGTATGCCTGACCCTTTCCCCCACAAAGAATCAAATTCGTTCATAATTACCCTAACCCTATCCTGAAATCAAATTTACTACTAATTCACAGATTACAGCAGATAAGGATTTTTTTTAAAGCGAGACAGATTACAGCAGATAAGGATTTTTTTTAAAGTTTTTTTTTAAAGTTTTAAAAAAGTAATAGACGCATCCCATCTATTACTTTTTTATTTAGTCTCGCTTATGTGCTGTAATCTATCAACTTACAACTATTTGATTCTTTCTGGTCAATTACCTCAGTATCAAAAGAGATTGACTAACACTACAACCTATTAATAATGTCCCTATCCGTTCCTATTAATTTCCACCTGACGCCTGATGACCTGCTCCGCCTCATCGGTAAGCACGTCTGCTCCATCCGTCAAGAAGGCGACCGCCTATTCCACATAGAGCGGATGAAGATATATCTAAGCAAGGGTCGTGATTCTAACCCTAACTGGTGGGTCCATAATCCGCTGTATCGCAAACGATACGTAGGTCCGTGGCGACCTTCTACTATCTACCCTTCCCTACACCGCCTACCCCCTGATGATAAAGTCCCTAACAAGCGTGGGCAGATGGCGTTAGATTTTGGACATATCGCTTATAATCTCGCAAGTTATCTGGGCGATGGTCGGCGTAAGTGGAGGCGTGATAGAAAGGGACACTACGGCAAACCTAATGCCCTCGCTACGAAACACGATCGTCAGCGTATATCTGGTCGTGGTTTTCACCCTAACCCTGAGATATACAAATCCACCCCCATCCTTCCTATGACCGCCTTTGGCGACTCAGCACTCAAAGATGCCTGTTATTAAGTAAAAAAACATAACTATAACTAATAACCACACCACACACTTTTTTTTATCTAACCTACTGCCTATCACTTACCCATTCATCAATAATTATATCTACACCATCCTTATCACGCTCCATACTCTCCCCATACTTATAGTATGACTTAATAACCTCTAACGACTCCGCCATAATCATCTCATTACGCTCACCAGCACATCCTAACTTATCCATAAGATTAGAATGGTTCTTCTCCATATAGACATAGGTAATCATATCACTCCATCTCCTATCCCATACTCCACACCCCACCATCTCACCTGCCCACACCTTTGCCTCATCTCTTAGAGTATCAAGGGTCTTACCCTTTGACTCGCAGATAGGCGGAGGATAGATACATTCATCATAATCATCTTTAACACGACAGATATTTCTGCCGTTAGAGAAGTCATACATAGTATCCTTATCAGGATTGTAAGTAAGTTGATGAACATTAAAACTCTCCTCAACCTTATCAAACATCTGCTCAAAGGTATTCTTACTCACATAGGTGTATTGATGAAGGCGATACACACCAGTATCCTTCCAGTCAAGATAGAGATGGACAAAGGTAGATTTAACACAATCGCCGAGCGACTTAGCATACTGCTCCTTAGCAGTTTGAGGGACGTAGGTTTTCTTAATCTCATCATCACTATCATAATCTAAATCAATCTCAGGACGAGGGTTAGTAGTAGAAGTGGATAGTTGTTTCCCATTAACAATATCTTCTAATACAACTTTCATCTTATCCCTGACTTTCTTTCTCGCTTTCTGCTCTGCCTTACGCTTTCTTTTCTTTTCATCCTTAGACATCTTAAGAGCATCAAGTTCATTCATCGCATCCCACATCCCATTCCTGAACTCATTACTCTCGGTATTAGCACCTGAGACCCACTCTTGTGCTGTTTCTCCTGACCCATCATACTTCCATCCATTAAGTAGGATGTCCTTATTGCGACGCTTATAATCTCCACTATCGTGAAAGTCAGTCCTGTTAGAATCATTATCAAAACCGACAGAATCACTTACAAACTTATCACTATCCCCACAAGTCTTACAAGTCTTATGGTGTAGGTTAAGAGCGGTCTGTATCCTCTTAGGGTGTCCCCTGATACACTTACCACAAGGCAGATACACAGACCTACGCTGACCACCAGCAGACGGACGAGCACGAGTAGGCATACTTGTAAGTTGTTTGTGAGTTGTAGTTAGTTTGTTTGTTTGTTTGCTTATTTCTTGTTAATTTATACTTAGACTAATTTATAATCCAGAATCAAATTTCATAAAGAATCAAATTCCTGAGAAAAAATTAAATTATTAGAAAATTATAAAATATTAATAGAACCATCCCTTTCTCGCCTCCATCTTCTCATCTCTATCTTCTTTAAGCATCTTCTTTATCTCTGCTATGTCTGTCTTAATAGATACTATCATTCTGTTAAGTTGTTCTATATCTCGCTTGATGGTCTCAACAGGTTTCTCTTGATTAGGCATATATATCTTATCATAGATTTTATTTCGGTTTGTTGATTCTTAACCTACCGCCATTCTTGTGTATCTTTCTTATCTTATCCGCCTTAGTCCCACCGCCTTTACTATTAGTTCCTTTCATACTATCTAACTTAGCATTCAGTTGTTTAACACTATATCCAGAATACTTACGCTCTAACTCTCTATCACCATCAAGACCTCTCTTATCTTTATTTTTTACATAATTCATACCTTTACTACCAGCACATACGACTTTACCTGACTTAGTTGTAAAACAATCTCCTTTATTTTTATCTCTCCACGAACCTTTGACTCTTGGTCTGTTTCTTGTATTCGCCATCTTTATATAGACTTAGAAAATTATACAGAGACAGACATAGAACCATCCGCATTAAGATAGAATAGAGCATCAGCGAGGACAAAGACATCTACGTTCTGTGCGTTTTGATTCGCACCAGCGAGAGTATTGAGGACAAGCGAGATAGGGAGCGACCTATCCGCAGTATTGACCCCTGACTCTAATGCGACTCGTTGGAATGCCTCTAAGTCTAAACCGAATGGTCCATATCTTACCTTGCCTACACTCCCACTCTTACTGCCTACATTATCAAGATAATTCTGCGAACATAACTGACCCATACCTTTTGTAGAACCTACACTACCCCACGACTTCGCTAACTCCATAAGAGTTTCACCACGAACAGAGGATACACCAGTTCTATCACCAGTCCCATCGCCGAAATTACAGCGGACAGGAGTAGGAGGATATACAACAGAACCTATCTTTAACTGATATTCACTAAGACCCATATTACCACCATACTCAATATCAAAGGTAGTATTAGAATCAGCAGATACAGGAGGAGACTGACTATCAAGACCCTGCGATGCGAAGAATAGGGATTTCATAGACTTAACACGAGCAGGGACATTAATAATCTTATCACCACCACCAGCACTTAGTTGTCCTACGAAGTGGCGGTAAGTCTGTCCAGCAAGAGTTAGGACACCACCGCTTACCTCCTGAACCATACGAAGTTGCTGTGATACATCACCGCCTACCTCAATCAGGTTAGCGATGTAGCGGACATTAGAGAGCGAGTAAGTGCCTCCTGTTGATGCCGACCAGCAACAAGCAGACGTCCCACTCGCCATCTCAATCTCAATAGTAAGGGGTGCGGACATTAGCATAAGCGGTATGAGTTTTTCATTATTTAGCAGACCTGAGTTAAGGGGGATACAGAAGTCATAAGTATCAGTAGGTCCATAGTTAGATGCTGTGGGGTAAGTCCCACCTACAATAGTCCCACAATCTTTTGTGGGGTCAAAACCACCTGCCCCATCCCCAGCGTAAGTTGTAGCAGTCACGAAATCATCACCAGCAGACCCATCGTTCTTATTACCGAATCCTAAAATACCCTCAGTAATAGTTCGCTCTGCTCTATGTTCATTAGTGCTTTGACAAGGTAAGACAACAGCACCCATCAAGCGGTTATACGAGTTAATGTCTTCTAAAATTGTTCCACTTTGCTCAATCCTCATACGACGGATAAAACTATGACCACCAGCAGTCCCCCACGAAGCAGATGCTCCACCTACCGCACCATTCTCATTAGTCCAAGTAAAACGTAGGTAAGAATGCTGAGTATCAAGTAAGGCATCAGCGGATAGGTCAATACGGATAATATTAGCACCATCGCTGGTGAATCTCTGTCCATTCACAGGGAAGAAGGTTCGGCGACGAGCACGAGACTCAACAGCAAGGGGTAGGACATCAGTATAGTCTAAGGTTTTCGGTAATACTCTTTCCATCTTTTATAACTTAGAATACATTAAAAACTTAAACTTACAATTAAAAATTTTAGTTTATAGGGTCATTACTTCTAACTCTACACTTATTAGAACACTTGTATCTACCTCGCTCCCACTTTCATCCGTAGGTAATAGAGGTGTAAAATCACGACCACTACTTATCCATATCTCAAAAGATTGACCGAATGGATTAGAACACAAAGTCCCACTATCCTCTATCTTAGAAAAGTCTTCATACTTGATAATACCCATACCTTCTATAAACTGAGGGTCGCTTTCGGCAGGTGTTATATAATTATAATTCTTAGGAGGCAACATAACTCCTAACATACTCTTTGCCTGTGTCGTATCAGTAATACCATTAAACCCATCAATCGTATCATCAGGTTGTTGAGCAAATACACTATTATGAGATGAGATACTTGTATTTAATGTTAATCCCTCAGCATAAAACTCAGGAGAACCTATACCACTTATTAAATCATCAGGAGTAATCCATCCTATCGGTGCGATAGAACTACCTTTACCTAATCCTACATATACCTTACGAATCTTACAAATACATTCATTCTTAGAAGGTTGAGCGAAACCTGAACTATTAAGAGGAGGTAGAGTAAATTTTAACTTACCAGTAGTATTTGTATCAGCATAAAACGACCTTAGGTTTAACTTATTATACCGATGCGTATGCTCAATTAATCGTTTCTTGTCTATTACGTCCATTATATATTACTTAGATATATTTATTTTGACTTTAAAACTTTAACTTCATCATTAACTCTATCACACGGATGCGGAGGGTCTATTACATCAGGTAAGTCTTTCATCCTTTCTATCCATCTATCCATCTTTCTCATAGTCCATATAAACCCACCTTCTATCGCCATACCTACTAATACTCCTAATACAAAACTCGCCATTATATATTACTTGATATTATTACATAAGATTTTTAACCTTACCTGAATGAAACGCACCACTAAATCCTCCGCTTCTTGTAGCACGAGTTAGAATACCTTTCTGTTTCGCCAGTTCTACTGCCTGAGCACCCTTTTGGACATAACCAGCACCCTTACTTATTGTCCCTGCTAAACCTCCTATACTTTCTACTGCTCCTGCTAATGGTAGTCCTACTCCTGTTAATGCTATTGCTCCACCCACAGCGGTCGCACCTTTCTGGACATACCCAGCGACATCACTTACTTTACCTGATATATCCGCTATATCTCCTGCGTGGTCTAACGCATAGTTATAAGTTCTCCTCGCACCAGTATATAATTTATGACCGATACGATTACCCACTTGCTTCGCTTTCTTACCTACTGCCTGAAAACCTTTACCTACATCGCTTACTGCTCCTTTTACCCACGAACCGAAACCCATTATGCTATAACATAAAGGAGATTAAAATAAAATTAACTTATAATAGAGTATTAGCGAAAGCATACTCCGTTTAGAATTTACCCCATAAACTTTAACTGACTACCTTGTTTAAAACCTTGTGCGATACTTTTACCTTCATCACCTAATTCTTTACCTAACGCACCTATCTTACCATACTCTTTATCTCTTATTGCTGTCCCTATCTTAGAACCTGTGATAGTTGCTTTACCGATTCCTTGTGAGACTTCACCAGCGACTTTAATAGCATCTCCTATCTCAGCGATTTCAGGAGAAAAGAAACCACCTACCTTAGTAATCATACCACCTGCCTTAGCGAACTTACCTCCTACTTCACCTAACTTCTTACCGAGTCCTGAGAAACCACCTTTCTTTTTAAAGTTGCTAAAAAACTTACCCATTATATTATACCATAGGTAATAATTGATTATTACGCATCTCTAAGAGTTGTTTTAGTTCTTTTGTCTTACCTGTTGCCCTTAGGTGTGCCTCCATTCTTCTATTTTCTATTGTCTTACGAAAGTCAGGTTTTACTTCATTCTGCGGAGATACTATAAAGTCAAACTCAATAGAGAAAGTCCAGTCTAATCCATTCGTATCTATAAGTTTATCATCAAGGTCAGTTAATCTTATCTCTATACTTGTAATCTCTCTAACCTTTAACATTAACTTATGAACTGAACCATCACTCGGCGATACGACAACTGCTTCACCACTATCTACATTCACAGGAATACGAGATAAGATATTACTGAACCTACCACCTATCCTTGTATCTAATACTGAATGCTGAGTAATACTTGTATGAAGATATAGATTCTGTGTATGATAATTAACATCTACCGCTGATAAGTAATTCACCTGAGTAGGCGGTAAATCACTTGACCATTCACCATTACCTCTAAAAAAGTATCTTTCATTATCTATCTGTGTAGCAGTCAAACCTGTCTTTGCTCTTATCTCTGTCTTTGTCCATAATCCGTCTAATGGATAAGTTGTGCCTACTGACCCACGCCCATACCTCCATTCTCTACTACTTGGTGTAGTATCAGGTAAGTGCTGAATATAAAAATCTTGTGTTTCACCATTAAACCACTTATTACTTATAAAACCGCATTCTTGTCTAATACTTGTATCTTTATAAACACCTGTCGCATCTGTGCCGAATATCTCACCACTCTTCCATCTAAATACAACCATAATACCTACGGCAGGAGGAGACGCAGGGTCAGTAGCATTCACACTAAATTCATACTTTAAACTATCTCTATTATAGTTCATCTCTAACTTAAACTTATCTATCATAGAAGGTGCTGTATCAAATTCTATTGCTCCGTGTGGTTGTCTTATAGGGTCAGTCTTACCAGTTCTAAGATAGTCATTACATCTTGTAAGAATAAGATTCATTAAACTTATAGCATCATAATTACCTTCATCAATCTCAAAACTAAGATAAGGCGGTCTGTTATTAGCAGGAGTTATAGCATCAGTCCATCCTGTCCCTCCCTGATTATTACTGCCGTCATAATTTAAAAAAACAACTTCTAAACCGCTATTGCGTTTATGCTGAAAGTTATAAAAAGTTCGTGGGACATTAAGTCTGTGTAGAGATAGTAATAATGTATGATGATTAGGCACTACAATCGCATCTTCTAAGTTAATCCTATAAGATGTTGTGAGTTGTGGATTGTTTGCGGTGTTTATACCATCTTTACTATCAATAAATAAAATTCGTGAGGCATCAGTATTCGTCTCTATATTACTCATCTATATATATTATAAAACATAAAATTAAAAACTTATAATTACTTACCCTTAGTTGCGTGGGCAGGATTATGAACAAACATATCTCTACTCTGTGCTTTTCTATTTGCGTGATGAGATACAGCACCGAATACACCCATACCGCTATGAGTATGATGAGTAGATGCTCCCCTCAAACCACCAGTAGAAGATAGAGGATTATTACGGACAAGGACGTGTGGGCGATTAGCGGTATGCCCTGCGTCGGTGGATTTAGTTGCGGATACGACTTGATGATGTGATAAATCTTTACCTAAGTGTTCTCCCCTATGCGACTCCTTAGGAGCACGATGGCGAGACATTCTCATCATCTTAATAGAGTTAAGACCTGCTGATGCGATTTGTGATGGAGCGACAGACATTATTATAAACTTACTTAGATTTTTTTTTAGTCCGCCTTGTTTTTTTCTTAGTAGGTTTATTTATTCGCTCTATCTTATTATCTTCTTTCTTATTCATAAACTCAGGTGGAGTATCCTTAAAGCGTGTGCCGAATCCTTGTTCTCTAATAGCAGGTTGAGAATTAGGTATATCCGCACTAAGTCCTCCCCTGTTTATATTAGTTATAGGAGTTGCTCTTGCTAAGTTTAATCCTTTCGCTTGTAGCAGTTGTAGATAAGCAGGGTTCATTATATACTAACTTAGATTTTATAAGTGAATAGACTATGGATGAGTTTAGGAGGGACTCTATGTCTTTCTTCTGTCTGTTTCTTATTTGACCCTGTGATGTATTTACCTACACCTCCGTATTTCTGTCCTCCTAAGTTTCTTTTATGAGTCATACATACCTTACCTCTCTTTGTATATTTACCAGTAGGCACTAACATCTCACAAGTCTTACCTCTACATCTTTTAGTCTCCCATTCTTTATTAGTCCATATCCGTGTAGGTTTTTTATAATCAAAACCCCACTTACAATACTCAGTTATATAATAAGGTAATCCTTTCATAAACTCTCTATTCTTTAATCTACCATTATCAGGATTCTCTATAAACCAGTATGTAGGTTTAAAATAATCTATTATCTCTAATGCTTTCTTTACCAGTTTATCTCCTTCTTTCATACCTTCTTCTAATCTTTCAGCAGTCATCAATTCACCTCTTACAACTCTACCTCTCCACGAATGAGTTAGATTAGAGTAGGATAGACAACAAGGACTTGCCCACACTATATCAAACTTTATATCTATATTCTTATAATCCCAGTCAAGTATATCTTCTTGATAAGTTGATGGTTCATACTTATCTAAACTATAATACTCCCACCCTAACTCATCACATACAGGTTTTATACTTTGAGTCCCACTAAACAAATCTAACACCTTCATAACTTAGATTTGATTTTAATTAATCAAACTTAACCACGTGCTTACCTTTTAGGATACTCAATCCTAATGGAGGTTCTTTTTTACCTTTCTTTCTTTCATACTTCTTCTTTTCATTCTTTATCTCTTTCTTAGTAAATTTATGTCCCCACGTATATCTTGCGAGTATCCCATAGAATTCATCAGGTAAGTTAGGATACTTTGCTTTATACCATTCTTCACCTTGTTCAGGTTTCTTTATCTGTGCGTAAGATAAAGGGACAACTTGGTCTAATGTGCCTACACTATCGTCGGTAGCATCTTCACCTTTTTTTATGATTACGCCATAGTCAAACTTATCCCTTTCTATAACAATAGGTAAGGTAGGGTCTTCATCTGCGAGTTCTTTTTTAGTAAAGATATAATTTAAGCGAGGGTCATTACAACAGATATAAGTTCTTTTACACTTCTTATCGTCAAGCGGTAAGGGTGCTACTTCACAACTCCCTTTCTCAACTTTAACTAAATTACCAGCGACCATTATACCTTATACACGATAATTACCGCCAGTTTTTAATCCTGAGTTTTCTTTTCTATTCTTTCACCCTTCTACTACAACCTTAGACCCACCCTTAGGGCGACCACGCTTATGTGCTTCTTTACCTGTTTTATGGCGTGTCTCCTTCTTACCCTTACCTTTCTCATAAGCGAGTTTGCCTGTCTTTTTCATCATACCCTTAGATGTAGTAGTTGCCTTACCGCTTGACTTTTTCTTGATAATACCTAATAATAAACCATCACTTAGTTTATCATACTGCTTCTTAGTAATCTTGCCGTCCTTGTATGCTTTCTGTATCTTAGGGTTCTTGCTGGGCATCTTTATATTATAACTTATATTTTAAGATACTGATACTTTACCATCTCTTATTAGGTCATTCAGTTTAACGATTCTTATACTCCTCCATCCAGTTAATTTAGGTTTTGTCTTATCTACTAATTGATAATTACCAGTAGGTTTAGCATCTTTCTTCATTAAAAAGTATTCTGCTCCCTTTTTACTTTTAATGATTGACCCAGTTATATCAGTAATCGTAAATCCTAACTTACTCTCCCATCCTCTCTTATCACTACCAGTCGCATACTTACCTCCACCTAATTCTTCTAATGGATTTGTATTCTCTAACAATCCTTCTCCTTCTTCATCTTCACTACTACCACTACTTATTACATCTTCTACTAATCCTTTTGCGGTTTGTGAAGTAGGCATCGTGAATGGAGGGGGTGCTACTGGGTCTAATCTTAACTCAGGTTCAGGTTCCCGTGATGGAATTACTGCTGGAAACTGAAACTTACTTCTGGTAGGTGGTCTTGATTCTTCATCACTATCTATAAAAGGAGTTGTAGAACCAGTTTCAGTTCTAACTAACTGCCCCTCAGGTTCAGGTTCTAACGCTAATGGACTACTACTACCTTCTTGTAAGAAGGCGGTTCTCCTTGATAATTGTTGAGGTGTAGGTGTAGGGTCATCTTGTAAGAATTGTAATCGTCTATCTATTGCTAATGCTCTTGCTCTACGTGATGCCCCTGCTTCTAAGTCTAACTCTCTATTGTATGCTCTTGCTAAGTCAGGTATATCAGCACCAGTTAAAGTTTTCTTTAATTCTTTTCTTGCGTCTCTAAACTCACCAGAAGTAGTAGATTCAGGAGGAGCAGTAGGACTTCTTCTAAATTGAGATGGTCTATGTCTCCCAGTATCTACACCACTAATCTGTCTTGCTAATTCACTTGCTTCACTATCCGTTGTATCTGCTCTTGTTAGAGTTAATTGTTGTGGAGGAGGTCTTAATCCTTCGTGGTCTAACTGCCTACCGACAGCATCATTAAGATAAGTTATATCAACTTTATCTTGACCAGTTCTATTTTGTATCGCTCGTATCCCTTGTCTCATAGTATTCTCTAACTCACCTATACGTCTCTCTTGTCCTGCCTGTGCGTTTAAAAACATACCTCTCATCTGTGTAAAGTGTTCTTGTATAAGTCTATCTTGTCTCGCCTGTCCTCTTTCTTGTAAAGCGAGTTGCTGTTCTGCGATTCTTTCTCTACTTCTTATCTTTTCTTTTATGCCTTCTCTTGCTAATTCTAATCCTTCTCTTGCTCCTTGTCTGCGTTGTTCTATTTCTGCTACTGCTATATCTTGTCTCTGTTGTGCTTCTGCTTGTGCGAGTTGTTGTTGCTGTCTCCTCTGTCTATTTGCTTCTACTCTTGATGATGCCCTTGCTAATCTTTGCTGTGTCTCTTGTGCTGTTGCTTGTGCTTGTGCGAATTGTAGTTGCTGTCTCCTCTGCTTACTTGCTTCTACTCTCTGCTGTGCCCTGCCTAATCTTTCACCCATCTGTCTTTGTTCGTCTGCTTGTTGCTGTGCTTGTCTGCCTCGTATATCTCTAACTTCTGCCCTTGCTCTATCTCTTCTTGCTCTTGCTGATTCTTGCCTCTGTAATTTAAGTGCTTGTTGTCTTTCTGCTTCTTCTCTCCTTGCTCTATCTTCTGCTTCTTGTCTATCCATATTCTCTTTATAAAAAGCAGTCATTCTTTCTCTTTGCTGTGCTCGTCCTACTTGCTGAGCAGTTTGCTGTGCGTAAATACTAAGTCTATCAGTAGCGGATTGCTGTGGTCGTTGTGCTAAGGATAGAGTTGTGCTTCTACCTCGTGGGGTGCTTACACGCCTTTGCCCTTGCTCAAACTCAACTGACCGCTGACCAGCACTTCTAACTTGTTGTCTAACATTCGCTTTTCTCCCCTTTTTCGGCATCTATGTTATTAGTAATATTTTTATTATCTTCTATCTTCATTATGATTATCTTAGGTTCATAAATAAACTTAGTCTTTTTTATAGTCGGTCTTGTATGTATATCCGCTACACGAGAATAGGGTAGTCCTAAGTTAAACGCTATGGTTTTTAGAGTTGTATGGTTGTCTTCATAGACAACTTCATTATTCACGATTACTTTACAATTATACATCTTATAATATATATAATATAGAAAATAAGTTTAAGTGTTTTTTACAAAGGGATTGATTGATATAAAATACAATACTCTAATATACCTCTCGCTTTAATTAATCCGTGAAAGAAGTTAGAGATAGTCTGTGCTGGTAAGTCTAACACTTTACTACATTCTTTCATCGTATTAAACTCCATTATCTTAAACAAGTCTTTCTTATCTTTATCTTGATAGAGATGTATTATCCACGAACTTTTCTTCATTAGTATATAATATATATATATATATCTTTATTAAGTTCTATTGCCGTTCGGTTCATAATTACCACCTAAACTTATTATCTCACCTGTGAATTCCTGAACTCCACCATTAACCACTCCACTACCTCCTGATGGTAAGGTCGCATTATTACAACCTATTAAATAATCTCTTTCTTGTCCTTCTGTGCCGAATAACATAAGATTACAAAACTCAGGTCTAAAAGTAAAGATAGTATCAAAAGGTAATATACCACCAGCATCATAAATATAAGTCGTTCTTATATCAGTAAAAAACTCCTCAACATCACTAATATCAAAAAGAGCATCTCGCTGGATAGAAACTAAACTTATACTTGTTGTTCCATCAGTTTTAGTTAATACACTATTATCATTATCCTTAACCCATCTTATAGAAGTTAAAAAGTTTCTAAGGGTTGTTGTATCAGTAGGAGTATCATAAGCATACTGATAGTTAAGTTTTAATAAGAAATATCTACCCCCAGCAGGTAGAGTTGTTTTTAACTTAACATAATCCCCAGTTTGAGTATCAGGGTTATAAAATAACTTATGATACACAGGAGTAGGATTGTCGCTTGTAGGTATTCTAAAAGCACTACCACCATTAAAAAATCCTGCCCCTGTGTTAGTTGTAGGTGTTGCCCAAAAGTTATAGTATTGAGGTAAGTTAAAGTTTTGATTAGGTATTCTTATCTCTACCTCTTCACTACCATCATAATCATCTACATCCGCATTATCACTTGTTCGTCTAAATTCTACATTAATACCTTTCTTTAACTTGTTAGGGACTTTTTTAACTTCTAACTTATCTCCTACCCCTCCTGCGTTTGTAATGGTAATCTCATCTGTATCCGCTTTTATTATTCTTGCGTCGCTCCCATCAAAGTCCGTCCCAGTTGCGAAATCTAATCCATTACCACAAGTTAAATTCTCAGGGACTTCTCTTACTTTTAATAACCCATCTACTCCATCTATGGTAATCCCATCAGTTAATACAGATATAACATTAGTTAAACTTATATCAATAGGAGCGGTTGCTGTATATTCTGTATTTGTATTCGTAGAAGATATTACAATCGCATTCTCTCCATTAAATTCTGTCCCACCAGTAAAAGTTATATTAGCACCTGCGGTAAGGTCATTAGGGACTTTTAGAACCGCATTCTGCGTCCCATCTCCTCCTGTGTTAGTAAGAGTAGTTCCATCATTATCCGTAGTTATAGCACCAGTCCCATCAATAGTTATACCATTACCTCCTGTGAAGGCAGGGAACGTAGCAGTTATGGTTTGAGCGGAAGAACCATCATACACACCATCAGGAGATATAGTTATACCTGTGCTTTGTGTGAGTTGTTGTAATGCTCCACCACTTTGATTCACCCATCTCATAGGTTTATCCCTACCCTGACTTGATAATACTTGACCATCTATACCTTCATTACTATTCTGTCCTACTCCTAATCCGTATTGTATTTGTATAGAAGATACTTCTATATCTGTAAGTCCATCTGTCCCACTCATCTATATATACTTAGTCAAGATTAAATTTCTTTTTATAATCATTAACCGCATCTTTAAGATTTGTTGCTTCTCCCCATAAGATAAAACGAGATAGAGTAGATGCTCGTTTAGGGTCTGTATGAAACTTCTTCTCTGTCTTATCGTGTCTTGCTCTGTAATTCTTTCTAATAGTTTTATCCTTATGGTCTATGTATGTCCCCTTAGATGGATTTTTTAAACCGAAGTGAGTTAATTTTTTCTGCTTACCATTCTTATCTACAAATATCGCCATATACCGCTTAGTCTTTCTTGTTGATGGTTTTACAAACAACTTCATTATACTATACTTAATGTTTAAATTTTACCTTATACTTTTCAGTTATGCTTTTATCTGCTTTTCTAACTTTTGCTCCACCTGTTATATAAGCATACATCCTACCTCTCCCCCAAGAGTCCTTACTTTGATTAGGTCTGCTCCCTGAACTGAAAAAAGCACCCTCGCCTTTCTTATAGACTTCATCTAACGCTTTATAAGGTATGCCTGTAAGTTTTGCTATATTCTTTTTACTTCTCCCTCCTTTCATCTTATCAATCTTAGCACCATACAACTTATTAAATTTTATGGTATGACTTGATGTTCTTTCTTTCACTTTCACCTTAGGTCTATCCTTCTTCTCAAAGATACTCTTAATCTGCTTTTGTCTATCTGCCTTAGACAGAGAATCAGGTAAGTATCTTTTAGGTATGTTTCTCGTCTCACCCTTGTAAGTAATCTTAACCATTATACTATAATCAAGAAAAAGATACTATGAATACACCTCTCTCTATCTTAATATCTCCTGAGATACTTGTATCCTTAGGTTTGTATGTATAATACTTACCTCCTTTCTTATACTTATCTTTATTCTTACGATAATAAACTTGATTCTTCGTTAATTCTTTCATTATATACTTTAATAAAGATTTTAATTAGAAAAATCAAACGAATATCTAAGATATGGTAAAAGATGGAAGCAATAGAACAAGAACTCGCAGAGAAATCAATTGAGAGAAGTGATACTATCAAGGAGGTTATAGTTGAGGAGAAACCTAAGAAACAGCGGACACAGGCACAGAAGGATGCGTTTGAGAAAGCGAGAGCAAAGCGTAAAGAGAATCTCGCTAAGAAGAAACAGGCAGAAGCAGAAGCATCACATCAAGTAGGAGAAGAGGCACAAGAAAACTTAGAGAATAAGATAGAGGCAACCCCTAAAAAAAAGCGAGGCAGACCTCGTAAATCCGCTCTTAAAAAAGAAGAACCACCAGCAGAGCAGTTTATACACCCACAGCAAGTTAATCCTCGTATGATGAATCACTATCCTATTCAGGGTCAATACGGAGGATATAATCCATACTTTAACCCACAACCACCACAGCAACCAGTCATCAATAACTATTATCATTATCATAGTCAAGATAGAGAAGTTTATGAAGAACCTACTACAAGAACACCTGAACCTGTTTATGAACCTGAACCACAACCACAAGTTAGTTTTGAGGAGGAGTATGAGGAGGAGGAGTATGAACTACCCCCTGACCCACGCTTAAAATTTAGATATGGATAAAAATATATAGTAAGTTATAATGGATGTTATGTTTGTAGAAAGATGGGATAAATCAAGATGGAGAGTAGATAGTATATACTTACAGAAGTATCACGACTTAGTCGTCCCTAAGCATAGACAAGAGTTAGAAAAAGGTAAATTAAAATCTTCTGTTATATATACAGATGACCACAATAAAAGAAGAGATATTAGAACAACCGATAAACATAAGTAAGTTTAAATTTACTTGTGATGATGCGGATAGTAGTATCCCTAAACCATTACCACAGCAGGGAGGTTTCGCTATGTTGATTATAGGCAAACCGCGTAGCGGTAAGACTAACCTATTGCTCAATCTTACGACTAAGGCACACAAGAACTTTAATAGAAAGTTTGACCGAGTTTTTTTATTTAGTCCATCTGTGAATACGATGGAGAATGACCCCTTTGAGTTATTACCTGATGACCAGAAGTATGAGGTTGCTACACAGGAGAATATAACTTCTATGTTAGATATGATAAAAGATACAGGAGATAAGGTTTTACTGATACTTGATGATTGTATAAGTGATATAAGAGGTAAGGGTAAAAGTGAAATAGAAAACTTACTCCATCGTATCTTCTTTAATAGAAGACATCTTGCTGGTAAGGGTGGTAGTCTATCTATAATAGCCACAAGTCAAACTTATAATAAGATAGACCCTAAGTTAAGAAAGACAGCATCACATCTCGCTATATTTGAGAATAAAAATAAGAAGGAGTTAGACTCTATCTTTGAGGAGGCAATACTTATACCTAAGCGAGAGTTCTTTGATGTATTAAGATATATCTATGATAGAAAGTATAGGTTTATGTATATAGATACAACCTTACCTGATTATAAGATGATTCATAAAGATTTTAACCAGTTGTCTATCTCATCACCGAATATCTTAGGAGATAATTACTTTGCTAATGCTGAAATCTAAATCAATCTTCTTTGATTATTCATCTGTTTGAGAATGTTAGATAATTCATTACAATCTTTAAGTCTTTCAGCATTAAGGTCTTGTATCCGTTTGATATAGTTAATCCATTCTTCATCCGTATGGTAAGATAATCCTAATTCAGTCTTAAATTCATCATACTTAGTATCTTCTAAGTAATCTACTTTTTGTGATAGATAGTCCAGTTGCTCCTCCATCTCGCCTATTCTCTCAATAAGTTTTGCTTTCGTTAGTTTGCTTAGTTTTTCGGTCATTATATTCTTGTTAATATATAAGTTTTGTTTTTTTAAGTAAGTGCGTTTAATTCACGAAAATATAATGATTCTAAGATTATAAATATGTATAGACCGCCACA
>CERP01017522.1_pt1 | contig 17246 bp, 17 predicted proteins | sample 530801 | NCBI WGS metagenome assembly CERP01 (sample SAMEA2620991, study PRJEB7988) | marine metagenome | biome: marine biome (ENVO:00000447); feature: surface water layer (ENVO:00002042); material: "saline water (ENVO:00002010), including plankton (ENVO:xxxxxxxx)" | depth 5 m | reverse complement strand
TGTGACTTTTTGATGCGTTTCAGCATATACCTGTAAGGCTTCATTGACAGCTTGGTCAACAGAGATGCCGTCCATGACCGCCCTAGTAATGCCTTTCTCTATCGCGTTGCCGTAAGTAAAAGGAGGCGCGTACGTGCGATCTTTATATCCAGCAATATTAACCAACCATTTGGCTGGATTCTTAGCAAACCTATTAATGCTACTAGGCGAAAGATGTTTAATTCCGTGATGCTCAAATGTTTCTTTTATCGTTTTCATGCGGCAAGTGTAATTGTAATAATAAATAATTGCAATAATAATTAATCGTGTGTTATATTTCCATGAATGAGTATACAAGCATTAAATTTTGCCATCGCGCAAAAAACCGATACGCCGACCACTAAGCTCGTACTATTTATTCTATCAAACTATTCTGACGAAAAAGGCAGTTGCTATCCTAGCGAAAAGCATCTATCAGAGATCGTTGGCGTAAGTGACAGACAGATACGCAGATGTTTGAAGTGGCTGGTAGATAACAACCTAGTAAGGGTAGAGCTAAGAAAAGGAACATCTAACCGATACTTTTTGTGTATGGACACTGATGTCCAGAGGGGGGTGGATACCGATGTCCAGAGGGGTAGGACACCCACGTCCACCAATACTAAAGATAATACAAAAGATATATACACTGATGAGTTTGAGAAGTTTTGGGCTATCTATCCGAGAAAGGTTAGTAAGTTTGGATCAGCTAAATCTTTTGCTAATGCACGAAAGACTGCATCATTTAAAAAAATAATGGTTTCTACCGTTTCTTTTGCCGAACAAAACAAAACCACAGAAGAAAAATTTATACCTCATGCACAAACTTGGCTAAACCAAAAAAGATTTGAAGATGTTACAATGATAAACTCTAATAGTGCCAACTCATTGGCTGGATAAATTGAAAAGGGATGACTGATGCAAAAAAATATGTACGATAAATTGAGAGATGAAAATATTAAATTGAAACATTATCAACAAGGCACAGAGAAAACAAAATGCCCAGAGTGTCAGCCACCACACAAGGCAAGCGACAATCCATTAAGCGTTACTATTGAGGGCGATAATGCAGTATGGAATTGCCATCACTGTGGATACAAAGGGACTACCGCTACAAGTAGTAACTTTGTAACACCACCAAAGAAAACTTATATAAGACCCACGCTACCAGAAGAAAAATACACTCCAGACACACTCTATAGTTACTTTTCTGAGCGTGGTATTAGCAAAGAAACCGTAGAGGCTCAAGGCATTTATGCCGATGGCGCATGGATCGCGCTACCTTATTATGATGAAAATAACCAAGTAGTTAATATAAAGTACCGCACTAAGTCCAAAAAGTTTAAGCAAAGCCCAAACGCGCAAAGAACCCTATATAACTATGTAAATGCCCACGACAAAGACGTAGTTATTTTTGTTGAAGGCGAAATAGATGCGCTGACTGTTATAGAGTGTGGTTACAAGAATGTAGTTACGTTACCAGATGGCGCACCACAAGAAGCTAAGTTTAACGAGAAAGACGCTAGATTTACTGCACTAGAAAACTGTCCACTTAAAGCCAATAAGATTGTGCTATTCCTAGATAATGATGAAGCTGGAAAAAGCCTACACGCAGAGTTGCTCCATAGGTTTGGCAAGGATAGATGCTGGTATGTAGATTATCCCGCAGATTGCAAAGACGCAAACGACATCATGCTCAAGTGCGGCGCAATAGATGTCATCAATACAATAGATAACGCGCAACCTTACCCAGTAGACGGACTGTATACCGCTAATCAATACTACGGATCGGTCTTAGATTTATATAATGGTAATTATACCAAGCCTATAGAGGTCGGCTATGACGGACTAGATGAGATATACAAGGTACTCAAAGGTACATTTCATGTAGTTACAGGCATACCAAATCACGGCAAGTCTAGTTTTCTTGACCAAATGCTTGTAAAAATTGCAGAAAACCATAACTGGCGTTATTGCCTATACAGCCCAGAACACTCTACATCTATGCACTTACGGCGATTGGCACAGCTAAGATTACGTAAAACATTTGATGAAGGCTTCGTAAACCGCATGACAGAACAAGAATTGCAACAGGGTTTAGATTGGATTAACGAGCATTTTTACTTCATAGAAACCAGAGATACCGTACCAGACATTGACCATATACTAGATATAGCTAAAGGCAGTGTACTTAAGCATGGTTGTGATGCGCTAATCATTGACCCATATAACGAGGTATCCGCTAAACGCAGTGGTAATGCGCGAGAAGATGAGCATATCCGAGATTTTATAAGCAAGTGCAAACGGTTTGCTAGAGTACATGATGTGGTGGTATGGATAGTAGCCCACCCAACAAAGTTACCAAAAGAAAACAACGGTAGTTACAGCCCACCTACAGCCTACGACATCTCTGGCGCAAGTCATTGGTCTAATCAGAGTGATGCAATACTGACAGTACACAGAAACTTTGATGATAATACGATAAGAGTTATTACAAGAAAGATAAGAGAGCAAGGGCTGTACGGCAAGATAGGTGAAGTAAAGTTTTTATACGATTACAGAGACAGACAATTTGTTGAAGATAAGCGTAATGATGTAGTTGATTTTAACAGTTGGAATAATAAGTAGGTTGTAATAAAAATTATTTTAGATAAAAATGTGGAGATTATGAGTAATAAAACTAAGAATTTAGATCCCACCTTAAAAGAATTAATTAGAAATGAGTTTGTCCACGGCTCTGAAAATGCTGACGGTAAAAGGGTTTTGTACACTATTAGGGACTTAGCCAATAAACATAATCTAGGCGAAAGCACTCTCTATAGACATGCACAGACGGAAGGTTGGAAGGCACAGCAAGATAAATTCCAAGCAGAATACCTTGCAGAACTAGATGTGGTGCGTACAAAAGAACTTGTGGAGCAGTCAAAAAAGTTTGATTCCAGATCGTTGGTTATCGCAGAGCAAATACTAGGACACGTAAGTAGCTCAATCAAGGTGGCTGATTCTGAAGATAAAGTGACTCCGAATATGTTAAATACATTAGCAGAGGCAACCTATAAGATACAGAAGGTTGCGAAGCTGGCTTTAGGTGAATCTACGGAGAATATGAATCTCAATGCAAAAATCACAGACAGTACAGCCTTCAGAGATGCTATGGAATTGCTGGACACGGTTGCAGAGCAACGCAGAGAAGGCAACGATAAGCCTATACACTGAGTGGCTTAAAGACGCGCGACCAAAACAATTATCACCAAGCGAAGATCATCAGATCTGGTTAATCTTGGCGGGTAGGGGCTGGGGTAAGACGCGAACAGGTGCAATGGACGCAATCTTATACGCACTACGCAACCCAGAGGTACAGGTCGCGGTAGTCACACCAACTTTCGGTGATATACGGCGTGTAGCCTTTGGCGGTGTCTCTGGGATACTTTCTTGTCTCCCAATAGAGTGTTTAAAAACTGGTCGGGGCGTTGGGTATAACACTAGTAACTCTGAAATTAAACTTCATAACGGATCAAAGATAACTGGCTTTAGTGCGACAGAGCCAGATAGGTTACGTGGTGTGCAGTTTCATAGGGCGTGGTGTGATGAGTTAGCGGCTTGGCAGTATCCAGATGCGTTTGATCAGCTTATGTTTGGACTAAGGCTAGGTAAAAACCCGCAGTGTGTAATCACTACAACACCAAGACCAACCCCATTAATCAAAGACTTGATGCGCCGAGACAATACGATAGTCACTACAGGCAATACTTTTGAGAATGAAGAAAATCTAGCTAAGTCTGCATTAGATCAGATGCGGGAAAAATACGGCGGTACTAGGCTTGGCAGACAGGAATTATATGCTGAGATACTAGAAGATGTTGAGGGTGCGTTATGGGATCAAGCAATGATAGATGGTTGCAGAATGTCGTCAAAGCAGTTACCAGACTTTACTAGCGTCATTGTTGCGATAGACCCAGCGGTAACATCGCATGAAAATTCTGACGAGACAGGCATAGTAGTTGTAGGCAAAGACAATAATAATCAGTATTATGTTATAGATGATTTATCTGGGCGTTACAGTCCAGACGCTTGGGGCAACAAAGCGATCTCAGCTTTTGAAGAATATAAGGCTGATAGAATAGTTGCAGAAGTAAATAACGGTGGTGATCTAGTGGAGCGATTGTTACGCAATATAGACAGTCAAATACCATACAGGTCAGTAAGGGCTAGTCGTGGCAAGATTGCAAGAGCAGAGCCAGTGTCAGCCCTATACGAGCAAGGGCGAGTCCGTCACATAAAGATATTCTCAGAGCTTGAGAATCAAATGTGCACTTATACTGGACAAAGCAAACCTAGTCCAGATAGGTTAGATGCGTTAGTTTGGGGGTTATCTGAAATAAGTAAATCTCAAGGTAGCGTAAACTGGAGAATAAGCTAATGGCTATATTTGATGGACTAAGACGTAGAATTGATAAGCGCAGACAAAGCAAAAAAGCCAGCGCAAGCCCGATGGTCGGATACTTCGGTGTCGGCACAGGTGAAAGCAAAAGCTATGATTATAAAGACCTAGCAAATGATGGATACCTTAAAAATGCTATTGTTTATAGGTGTGTTAATGAGATTGCAAAAGGCGCATCAGCAGTTAATTACATGGTTAAATCTGGCGATGTAACACTAGAAAATCACCCATTAATTGACCTAATTAATAGACCTAACCCACTGCAAAGTAACTCTGAGTTTTTTAATGCGTTATTTGGGTATTTGTTGTTAGGCGGGAATGCTTACATCTTAAAGGTTGGCAATGGTCAACAACCGCGAGAGCTACATTTACTTAGACCAGACCGAGTTGAGATTAAAGCGGGTAAAAACGCGATACCAGATCGTTATGAGTACATGATTAACGGCAGGGTGCAAGACACCTACTTTGTTGATCAAGAAACTGGATTTAGTGACTTGAAGCATATTAAGTTATGGAATCCGTTAGATGACTACTATGGTTGTAGCCCACTTAGCGCGGCGGCGGTAGAAGTAGATCAACACAACTTAGCCAGTACCCATAACATCAATCTACTAGAAAATGGAGCAAGACCTAGCGGTGCAGTGATATTTAAGCCAAAAGATGATGGTGGTTTTGCTGTTAATCTTAGCGAGAGTCAACGACAACAGCTACTTACAGACCTCAATAATCGCTTTACTGGTACTGGCAACGCAGGTAGACCAATGTTGTTAGAAGGTGATTTTGATTGGCGTGAGATGGGTATGTCGCCTAAAGACATGGACTTCTTAAACATGAAGCATATGTCAGCGACCGACATAGCCCTTTGTTTCGGTGTTCCTAGTCAATTAGTCGGTGTTCCAGATAGCCAAACTTACAGCAATATTGCAGAGGCTAGGTTAGCACTGTATGAAGAAACCATAATTCCACATCTTAAACTAATCCAAAGCGACCTTAATGAGTGGCTGATACCGCAGTTTGGCGAGCAGTTAGAGTTTTGTTATGACACAGAAGGCATACCAGCCCTAGCAGAGCGCAAGCGCAAGACCTATGAAAATGTTGCAAGTGCGGTGACTGCTGGAATTATGACCAGAAACGAAGCACGCGAAATTATTGGGCTGAACCCTATCAATGGCGGCGATGATATATACATTGGTAGCAACTTATTCCCACTTTCGGGAGATCCTACCAGCGAGCCAGATGACCCAGTAGCAGAGGCAGAGGTAGAGGCTTACGAAGATATAGAAGATGATGAGAAGGCAGAGATAAGAAAAGATGTATTTACTACTGAAGAAGAAGCGCAAGAAAGGGCTGATGAAATTGGTTGTGTCGGCACGCACAGCCATGATGAAGATGGCAACATTATTTATATGCCATGCGAGACACATGAGGCATACATTGAAGCAACTGGAGAAGATGTCAAAGCACTATCTGATATAGACTTTAAACCAACAGTAAGCATGGCGGCAGAAGCCCAGCGGGGTTTAGATTGGCGAAAAAAGTTTAAAAGGGGCGGTACTGCGGTAGGTGTCGCTCGGGCAAATCAACTTACTAACCGAGAAAATTTGAGTGTAAGCACTGTAAGACGTATGTACTCTTTCTTTAGTCGTCATGAAGTAGATAAGCAAGGACAAGGATTTAACCGTGGTGATGACGGTTACCCCAGCGCAGGGCGTATTGCTTGGGCGTTATGGGGTGGTGATTCAGGTTTTTCTTGGTCAACTAAAAAACGCAATGAGATAGAACGTGAGCTAGAAAAGCAAGACCAACAGTATGACAGCGAACAAAAAGAGCTTACTGGCAAAGCACGCAAGGCATTAGAAAAGAAAGTAGAAGATCATAATGAAGATTATGGTAACACTAAGACTAAGCGCGTGACTTTAGGTATGTTAGAGAAGGTTTATAATCGTGGTGTTGGTGCGTATAGAACTAATCCAGCCAGCGTTAGACCTACTGTTAGCAGTCCAGAGCAGTGGGCAATGGCTAGAGTAAATTCGTTCTTAAGAGCGTTAGCGTCAGGTAGATTTCGTGGCGGTCGGCATGATACTGACGTATTCCCAAAAGGACACCCACTTAGCACAAAAGAATAAAGTATGAGTAAGCACTTAACTCGCCAGCTAAAGAAGTTACGCGGATTTAGATTAGGTCGGGTCAATGTTCGCAAAGAAGCAAGAAGTCAGTCTAGGTTACGTAACAACTTAGAAAAAACAGGCTTTAAGCGGATCACTAGTCTGATGCTAAAGTTTGGGCGCAAGCAAGCCAAAGACATATCTGTGAATGGCACGTTTAATAGGCAATTAGCAAGTCGGGAGTTTCAGCAAGAACTACGACCAGTATTGACCGCGCACTACAGACGAATCTATCAGTCCATCTATGAGCAAAATGAATCTCGTTATGGCAACAGTATCAAGGGTCTTGAGGCTAATGTTTTCGGGATAAACCAAGATATAGAAGATTTAGTCTTGCTTCACGTTAGAAGTCGGGAGAGCTTAATCACCAACATCAGCGAACGTACCTCTAAAGATATTGATAATATTTTGACAGAAGGGCGAGAATATGGGCTTACACCCAAGCAAATGGGCGAGTTCATCAACAAAGAGTTTCCATCTATCGGTAGGCGAAGAGCAAATACAATAGCTAGAACTGAGACACATAACGCGGCAAGTACCGCAAACCACCAGTATCATCAAACACTTGGAGATCAGCTAGGTATCGGTTTGAACAAAAGGTGGGTAGCTACATCGGATGGCAGAACACGATCTATCCACAGCGCGGCAAATGGTCAGACAGTAGCTATGGACGAGGACTTTATTGTTGGCGGTGCTCCAATGAAGCACGCTGGAGATCCGCGTGGCGGTGCTAGGAATAATGTCAACTGTAGGTGCGTGATAGTTTATGTTGATGATCCAGATGCAGTAGTAGATGACAGTCCAGCGCAAGTTAAACCATTATCAGACACCACAATAGGTGGCGTGCAAGTTTCTGAGAGTGGGCTTTTACTTAACAAAACAACTCATAATGATACGTTATCAAAATTAGCGGCTGGCGTTACTGTAAACAAAATAAGAAAAAACCTTAGAAAACAAGTAGATGAAAACTACAAGCATGAACAATGGGACAAAATCGGACATGATCAGCACAGATTTAAGACAGCGGAACGCATCAAACAGTACGGCGAAGTAACTATAGAAGCTAGCCCATCATATATACGCAAAAATAGATTAAAACAGGAAGATGTGACCGCAGTTTTTAGTGTTGTAGAAGACACACTACCAGAGCTTAACGCCCTCTCACAGTCTTTTGGATTGCCGCCACTACGAGGCATAAGCACCACCGGTAGACAGAAAGCGTCAGCAAGTATGGGTGATGGGGTGTTAGGATTTAGCACTGTACACAGTACACGCTGGTACAACCGCAGAGGGCAGACTTCAAATTGGAAGCAAGGTCAAGCCAAAAATATGAAGCCGCGTAACACAATTGAATATTTTTCAAATGGCACTGATAGAATAAAAGCGATGATTTACCATGAATTTGGACATCACGTTCATCAAATGCACAAAGTAAGAACAAAAGCTAGATACGCAGGAACTAAGTATTTTTATGATGACGGTTGGAAAATGAAAGATGCGCCAGATGTAGAAAAAGAGATGAAAAAAACTAAAGGAAGAAAATCACAACGGTCAAATGCACCTAGCGTTTATGGTGAAAAAAATAGCCATGAGTGGTTTGCAGAGAACTTTAGCGCATGGCAGATGGGCTTAAATGATGTTGTTGATCCAGATTTTTTTCCTTTAATAGAAAAAATAAAAAAAGAATCTAGTTTATAACCTTATTAATCCAAAAAATTAGGGATTAATGATGCCCCTTCATTAAGCCAGCCTATATCAAGAAAATCTTGTTCTGTGATAGTTGGGTACGTTTCTATCAAATATTGCCAGCGGTTGCTTTGTTCTTTATCCCAGCCATCAAGCTCTAACATACTGGATAATTCTTGATAGATTTCTTCTTGTTCTTCTGTTCTCTCAGCCATCTAAAACTCTCCGTCTGGAAATGGTGGGTGTAGCTCTTTATTAAGCGCATCTCTAGCTTCGTATCTCTTTACAAACTCCATGAAGCTAATCGCCCTCATTTCTGGGTTATTAGACTTCTCTGTTATTATATACCAGATTTCAAGCAAATCATCGTTAGTTAGATCCATTAGTTTCTCTCCTTGTATATTATTGACTCAACAGAATTTTCACATTCCCATATGTAACCAGCTTCAAAAACTGTTTTGTGTAAAATCTCCATAAACAGATCGCCAAACAGCTTGCCATCATTCATCACTCTTTTCCCATAAAGAAAATCGTACTTAAATCTTTGATGATCTCCTTTCTCATAAGGCATGACCTTGAACCAGTACCGAACAACACTACCGTCATCAACGCGTATGTATATTTCATTTGTGTCAGTTGTTTCTGTAGTCACCTTTGTCTTAGGCAGTCCAATAGCTGTTTGAGCTTTGCGTATTGCTTTGACAAGTAAGTTTTTTGTGTGTAGTTGTGTATTCATTTAAACCAACGCCTCCAGCGCAATTAAAGCTACAAATATTAGGTTAGGTACTACGATCAATTTAAACATTTCTTTCATCGCGGTAATTAGATTTTTAGTTTCTTGGTCTAGCATTTCAATTTACTCCGTATCAATTTATAGGTGTTACTATAATAACAATTAATACAGATGTCAACACTCAATGCAAAAAAATATTTAATATTTATTTAAAAATAAAGTTGACTTTATAATAAACATAATATATATTTTAAAAACATTAAATAAATTGAACCGCAAGGAAATAAAATGACAAACACTAAATACGTAAAAGTTATGCACATTGACCGAAACATAGGTAATTGTGACGAGTGGGTAAATGGCACTGTACCCGCGCTAGAACAGGCAGTACATGTTGCTACGGTAAAGGTAACAGGAATGACAGACCTAGAGGCTTGCAACTACGCATACGCAAATACAATCCACCCCTACGACTTAACTAGCGAGGGACTAGTAGTTACTAACTGGGCAGATGATTGTGAAGCTAAAGGTATTACCCTTCACGTAGATAAAGATGGGTTTATCAAAAGCACTGTACCCTGCGATGTTATGGTTGTGTCAGAAAACGAAAAAGGCGGTGACTTGTCTGACATGCGAACCTACGAATGTTTTAGCTCACCTTACTCAACTCGTGCTTTTACTAGCCATAACGATTGTGTGGAAATGGCAAAGTTAGTGGCAAGAGTAACTAACTACGAAGTAATTTAAAATTCTTAACAAGGGGCGCAAGCCCCTTTCTAACTTGAGGTGAATTGCAGTGGCAAATATAAAAAAACATGCGTTCAGGGTAACGGCTCAAAGAAGAATGGATAATCTAGGCGTTGCGCTAGACAGGTTAGCCGCTATGGGAAATCGGCAGAACTGGACAGACGCAACAGATGAGGACTACAAGGTCATTCGTTCATGGTTAGATAGTAGAATTGCGACAGTGCTTGAAGAATTAAGTAGCACACAATCCTATAGAATTGAAGATAAAATAGAATGGGATTGCGATGTAACGGCAGAAGATGATGAAGTAAATATTATAAGCGAGAGTATTTACGATAAAATAATATAAAAAATCCTTGGCACTATATAGTGTAGTATGATAAAAAGTCTGCTACAGTATATTGTGTTTGATATAAGGATAGCGATATGACGGACAACGTGGTTGATGCTGTCGTGACTAATGAGTCAATTCAAGACGAAGATTCTAGCCAGAATGACGTAAAAGAATACATTGAAGATATAGCGGAAGAAGATTTTGATCCGCAATACTTAAGTTTTAAGAGCCAACTAAAACTAGATGACTCTGATGATGATGAAGAATATGGGGAGTTTGAGGGGTACGCTTCTGTATTCAACAATACCGACCTTGGCAATGACGTTATACAAACTGGTGCATTTCGCAAGAGCCTTAGAAAACGTGGCAAGCGTGGTGTAAAACTCTTATACCAGCACAAATCAGATATGCCTATCGGTGTATTTGACTCAATTAAAGAAGATGAACACGGTCTGTATGTAAAAGGTAGGTTAGCTTTAAAGTCTACCGCAGGTCGTGATGCTTACGAATTACTAAAAATGGGTGCTTTAGACGGAATGTCTATTGGCTTTAGGGCAAACCCAGACGAGATTTCATACGACAAGCGCACTAAAAAGCGCATGATCGGCGAAGTAGATTTAATGGAGATCTCCCTTGTTACTTTCCCAATGAACCCGAAAGCTACGGTTTTATCGGTAAAGGCAGAGAAGATCACAATCAGAGAATGGGAAAATGGATTGCGAGATGCTTTCAATCTTTCACGTTCCGAGTCAAAAGTGGCGGCAAAAGCCGTCCATCAATCTTTTGAAGCTAAGGAAGTAGGCGAGATGCCTAGTGAATCTGCTGATGGGTCTGATATTGCAGATGCAATAAAAAACTTAACCCTAACTTTAACAACTTGAGGATAGCATTATGTCTGACGATATAAAGCAACTCATAGGCGATCTAAATAGCGCATTCACAGAATTTAAGAGTGCAAACGACGAACGCCTTGAGAGAATTGAGAAAAGCGAAGGTACTGCTGAAATTGAAGAAAAGCTCGGTAAGATTGAAAAAGATTTAGACCGTTGCGCTGAAATTGAGCAGAACTATAAGCAACAGAAAGCGGCGGTTGACGCGCAAGATGAGAAACTAGCTAGCCTAGAAACTGCATTGTCACGACCTGCATCTGGCGTAGATACCAAGTCAGTTGACGAATACGTCAAAGTATTTGACAAGGTAATGCGTAAAGGTAAAGAAGCATTAGAGCCAAATGAAGTTAAGGCACTAACTGTTTCTAACGACACAACAGGTGGATATTTAGCACCACCAGAATACATGAGAGAGTTACTAAAAACTGTAACTGAAATCTCACCTATTCGGTCAATCGCTAGAGTAAGAACTACAGCACAACGATCAGTACAAGTGCCAAAACGTGATGGACAATTCTCTGCCTCTTGGGTAGCTGAGTCTGGTACACGTTCTGAAACTACTGGTTGGACTGTTGGGTTAGAAGAAATACCAGCGCACGAAATGTATGCACTTGTTGATATTTCAGAGCAGGATCTTGAAGACTCTGTGTTTGATTTAGAGGCAGAAATGCAGTCTGAGTTTGCAGAGCAATTTGCAAAAGCAGAAGGCACAGCGCACGTTTCTGGTAACGGTGTTGGTCAACCTTTTGGCTTTATGTCAAATGGTGACGTTGGTGAAGTTGTCTCAGGACATGCATCAACTATTCTAGCTGACGGCTTAATTGGGCTGGTACACGGAATCAAGTCAGAGTATGCAAAAAACGGTACATTCGTTTTTAACCGCACTACTTTGAGCGCGATCCGTAAGCTAAAAGACACAGCAGGGCAGTACGTTTTCCAAGCAGGTTTAAGTCTGCAAGGTGGCGCAACTAGCACTGTACTCGGGTATCCGTATGTTGAAGCAACTGATATGCCAAGCGAAGGTAGCAATACCTATCCAGTAGCATTTGGTGATTTCAACCGAGCCTACATCGTTGTAGATCGGATACAGATGGCAGTTAGCCGTGACCCATTCACACAAGCTACTACTGGTAACGTAAGATACGTTGCTAGACGTAGAGTTGGTGGACAGGTTGTACAAGCTGAAGCCATTGTTAAACAAAAATGTTCAACTTAAGGGGTGATATATGAGAGATTTATCTAACAATATCGTTCCAGCTAATACTATTATTAATGCGACTAAGACAGCCGCCGCAAACGGAACTGGAGTAGACCTACAAGGCTACGAAAGTGCTATGGTTGTGGTATCTGTTGGCGCAGAAGGTGATACTTTAGCGGCGAACTTATATTTCCAAATATCTTTGGAACACTCTGACGACAACTCTACTTTTACTGATTGCGCTCAAGCAGACATCATTGACGGCACTATAGCCGCTGATGGAGTTTTCTTGATTCTGGACGGTACTGGAACTGCTGGTTCTAGTGACGGAAACCCAGATACCGTAGGCGGTACATGGTGGATTGGTTATGTCGGTGGTAAGCGATATGTTCGTGCTGTAATTGCCAAATCTGGCACTCACAGTACCGGAACACCGATAAGCGTACTTGTCCTCAAGGGCAACGCACGTTCATCAAGTGATAACGCTAACGCTACTCATAACGTATAGTTAGTATAGAGAGGGGGCGCAAGCTCCCTTTCTTTTAACTTGGGGATAGTAAAATGGGCTATAAAATAATTGTACCGAAAGCTGGCAAAGCAAATGCCGATGGTACTGAACAGAGAACATACCTAGCAGATGAGCAAGTAGAAGCCAATGAAGAATGGCAAAAGTCTGTGATGGAAGGTTTTGTTGCAAACGGTTGGGCTGTAGAAACCAAAACAGAATCAACAAGCGATGTAGAGAAAGCAGAACCAGTTAAAAAAACACGCAAAAAAAGAGCCAAGAAAAAAGCATCTTAATAAATTTGATGCTAAGATGATGTGACGCAGACGCGCATTATGGTAGACACCATGTAACTTTTAGGAATAATAAGCATGAGTGCAGGTTATCATCATTTCGTTATAGAACAGGGCGCGACTTTCAGTCAAGTATTGACACTAAAAGATTCGGCTGACTCTGTGATAAATTTGACCAATTACAGCAGTGCAGAGATGGATTTGCGCGAGAACCCAGAATCATCAACCGTTGTAGCAACCTTAACAACCGCTAATAGTCGGATCGCGCTAGGCGGTACGGCAGGAACAGTTACACTTACAATTACAGCCGCAGATACCGCAAACCTTACGGCAGGTGATGGCGTGTATGACCTAGAATTGGTAGCAGGGTCAAACATTTACAGAATTTTAGAAGGCACATATTCTGTCAGGCGTAATATAGCAAGATGAGTACAAATAGCATAACGGTTACAGGCGGCAGTGGCATAAACACAATTACTGTCACAGATTCCTCTAATATTTCTGTTGTCACGGTTGGCACACAAGGACTAGAGTTAGTTGGTTCAAACGGCGGCATAGCCATATATGACTTAACTAATACGCAATGGGTAGACTCAGCTAGCACTAGAGCAGAGTCACTTACCGCCAAGCTATATAACTTACAGTTTACTAGTGGCGGGGCTACGGTCACTGGTGTCCTAGATGAAGACAACCTTGCAAGTGACAGCGCGGTTAAACTTGCTACACAGCAATCTATCAAGGCTTATGTAGATGCTCAAGTAACAGCGCAAGACCTTGATTTAACTGATGGCAGTACAACTATCTCCATAGACCTAGATTCAGAAACGCTAAGTATATTGGGCGGTACAGGCATAACATCAGCCGCATCTGGTAACGGTGTCACCATATCTATAACTACTGAGGATGTGCAAGACCTAGTAGGGGCTATGTTTACTAGCAATACTGAAAGCGGTATCGCAGTAACCTATCAAGATGCAGATGGTACGATTGACCTTAACGTAGATGACTTTGACATTACACTAACAGGCGATGTTACTGGCTCTGGTACTGTAACTAATCTTGGCGATGTTTCTTTTGCGGCAACCATAGCGGCAAACTCGGTAGCACTTGGAACAGATACCACAGGCAATTATGTAGCTACGGTAGCGGCTGGTGAAGGTATAGATGTCTCAGGTAGCGGATCAGAAACCGCCGCAGTCACAATCAGCGCGGAAGATGCAACTTCTAGCAATAAAGGAATAGCGTCATTTAACAGCACTGACTTCACTGTAAGCAGTGGTGCAGTCACGGTAAATGCAGAGCGTGTGCAAGATATTGTAGGCGCAATGACTACCAGCAATACTGAAACAGGTATAACTGTTACCTACCAAGATGATGATGGCACAATAGATTTTGTAGTTGGCACGCTCAACCAAGATACGACAGGTAATGCCGCAACAGCCACGGCATTAGAAACCGCGAGAACTATTGGCGGCACTAGCTTTGATGGTACAGCAGATATAGCAGTAGCCCTTTCTGCTACAGCGACCGCACTAGCAACTGCTAGGACTATTGGAGGTACTTCTTTTGATGGTACTAGCGATATTGCAGTAGCTTTATCCACACAAGCAACAACAATCACGGTCAGCGCAAATAACAGTACCGATGAAACGGTTTATCCAGTATTTGTTGATGGATCAACAGGCGCACAGGGCGCAGAGACAGATACAGGCTTAAACTACAACCCATCTAGCGGTATGCTTACTAGTGCGGGATTTACAGGTGCTTTAACAGGCAATGCCAGTACAGCTACCACGCTGGAGACAGCAAGAACTATAGGTGGCGTATCTTTTAATGGTTCAGCCGCAATTGTTCCCGCTACGATTACTGTAGCAGATACTACAGACACTACGTCATTTGTTGCACTTTTTGAATCAGCAACAGGTGATTTAGCTCCTAAAACAGATGGCGCATTACTTTATAACGCTGGAACTGGCACGCTAACGACTACAATTATCACAGCGACCACAGCTTTTGTACCAGACGCTAGCGATGGTGCATCTTTAGGTACGTCAGCCCTTGAGTTTTCTGACCTTTACCTAGCTGATGGCGCGGTTGTAAACTTTGGCGATGACCAAGAAGTAACTCTTACCCATGTAGCTGACACAGGCCTTCTTTTAAATGGCACTATGCAGTTGCAATTTAATGACGCTAGTCAGTACATACAAGCACCAAACGCCACCACTTTAGACATCAATGCGACTGATGAAGTAGAGATAAACGCTACCTTAGCAGATATAAATGCAAACTTAGACGTATCTGGTACGTATGTCGGTGGCGGCACAATGACCACTGGTGGCAACGTCATCATTCCAGACGCAGGGTATATAGGGTCAGCTTCAGACACAGATGCCATACAAATTGAAGCAGATGGCGATATTGTCATGTCTCAGGACTTGGCTGTTACTGGTACTTTAGGGGTTACTGGGGTTGCCACACTAGGTAGTCACTTAGAACTTGGTGACAGCGACGAGATTAAGCTAGGGGCTGGAACTGACCTACAGATATACCATGACGGCACAAATAGCTACGTGGCTAATAAAACTGGCGTATTAAAGCTCGCAACAGAAACCAGTGGCATTGCAGTACAGATCGGACACGGCACATCAGAGGTTACATTTGGCGATAATGTTACGGTCACAGGTGACCTAACAATAAATGGTGCTACCACAACTGTAGACACAACGAACTTAACGGTTACTGACCCATTAGTTAAGTATGCACAAGCCTATACAGGTACAGCGTATGATTCTGGGATTATCATTACTAGAGGTAATGGATCAGCAACTAACCAAGCGAATAGAGGCTTTATTTGGGACGCTAGTGCTAGTGAATTCGCAACCATAGCCTCAAATACGGAAGATGGTACGACTGCTGGTAACGTCACAATCAATGACTATGTCAACTTACATGTCGGGGCTTTAACCTCAGATGACCGTAGTACATTAACTGGTGGTCTGACTATAGCTGATGGTGGTCAAATAGGTAGCGCAAGCGATACAGATGCAATATCTATAGGTTCTGATGGAGATGTTACGCTTACCCAAGACCTAGAATTACAGCATGATGGCGCAGTAATATCATTTGGTGCTAATGATGAAGTTACTCTTACCCACGTTCATGACACTGGATTATTGCTTAACGGCACTATGGCGTTACAGTTTAATGACGCATCGCAAAGCATAAACGCGCCTAGTGCAACTGTATTAGATATAAATGCAACTGACGAAATAGAATTAAATGCGGCTTTATTAGACGTAAACGCAAACATTAACGCTAGCGGTACATATGTTGGCGCAGGGCTGATGACCACAGGCGGTAATATAGTTATACCCGATGCTGGATATATTGGATCAGCATCTGATACAGACGCTATCCAGATTGAAGCAGACGGTGACGTTGTGCTGACACAAGACTTAGCTGTTACTGGAACACTAGACGTAAACAGCAGTGCAGATATAGCAGGTGATCTAACGCTATCGGCTGGTGCTGATGGTGCTTTGCGCTTCTCAGTGGCTAGCTCAGTCAAGATAAAAGACAACGAGGGCGCATCATTAGTTTTTGAAGAAGCTGATAACGCCTATATGACCTTTGTTACAACGAATAGCAGTGAGGCTATAAAGTTTGATAAAGCGTTAGACATTAATGCCGCCATGCAAATTGACGCGACCATTACTATAGGCGCAAATGATCAAGGCTATGATGTCATATTCTACGGCGATACAGCCTCAGCAAACATGACATGGGACACCAGCGCAGATGATCTTATCTTTAATGGTGGTGCTGGGCTTATTGTTCCAGAAGGTCAGTTTAGTTTAGGCAGTACAGCAGTCACATCTACCGCCGCAGAACTAAATGCACTTGATGGAATTACAGCAGTTGTTGGTGAATTAAATGCTTTAGACTTAGGTGCTACAGCAATCGGTACAGCAGTTGCATCAAAAGCGGTGGTCTTAGATGCCAACAAAGACTATACAGGCGTTAGAAACTTTACTTTGTCAGGCGAGCTTGATGCTGGAAGCCTTGATATAAGCGGTGATGCCGATATAGATGGCACGTTAGAAGCTAATGCCATGACTTTAAATGGTACAGGTATAACTGCTGTATTGACAGTCACAGGAACAGATGATGGTGCTGGCGAGGGGCCAGATGTAGTAATTAAAAGAAACTCTGCCAGTCCAGCAGATAATGATACAT
>CERP01004319.1_pt1 | contig 17265 bp, 19 predicted proteins | sample 530801 | NCBI WGS metagenome assembly CERP01 (sample SAMEA2620991, study PRJEB7988) | marine metagenome | biome: marine biome (ENVO:00000447); feature: surface water layer (ENVO:00002042); material: "saline water (ENVO:00002010), including plankton (ENVO:xxxxxxxx)" | depth 5 m | reverse complement strand
TTACAATCAAGGAAGAAGTGCTATCTATTTTACAATAGAAATGGATAGTCGTTCGATACTACAAAGAATGTGTTCACTAGGTGCAAGAGTACCTGTGGGCAGATTAACTACTAAGAACCTTACAAACACAGAGTGGAACAGAGTAGCAGAGTGGTGGGCAGGAAGATTTGATGGAGGTAATGAATTATTGCCAAGATTCTATGATGATAGAAATTTTGAGGATTTTCATTCAGCTCTTATAAAAAATCCTTTACACAAAGACAGACAGCTAGAAGTAGTCTACGACCCAGTACTAAGCTTAACTAGAATAAGAAAAGAACTAGAAGCAAAAGTAAAACAAACAGATGTTGGGGTAATTATTGTAGATTACATAAACCAAGTAAAAAGATCAAACGTACCCGCCAAAGGTGGACAGTATGATTGGACAGAACAAATTGAAGTTAGTAAAGCTTTAAAAGCAATGGCACAAGAATATGAAGTGCCAGTATTCTCTCCTTATCAAACAGATAATACAGGAGAGGCAAGATTTGCAAAAGGTATTTTAGATGCAGCAGATGCGGCATTTACTATGGAAACATGGTCACCCGAAGATGAATGTATTACATTCAACTGTACAAAAATGCGTGCAGCAAAAATGGAAGGGTTTACAAGTGTAATGGACTGGGAAACATTAAAAATCGGCCCGCAGTCTACAATGAACCCTAAGGATAGAGATGCTATAAAAGATAGCCTTTCAACAGGAGAAGATATACATGACGCAGTATAAAGATGAAGTAGAAAGACACGCAGAACTATTAGCCGCAGAAGAGTGGGGGAAACAAGTAAAGTACCTACACGCAGGAAGTGGAATAATAGAAGTTGCATATAATAATGGACAAAAACACTTTGAAGAAACAGCTACAGGTAAAAAGTGGCAGACAGGAGTTGACTACAATACAGAAAGTTTAGTAGATAAATTCAACAGATATATGAATGATGTTAGTGTAGGAAAAGAACCTTATGGCAAGTGATAGAATAGGCCTAACAGCAGCAAAACTAGTTGCAGTACCTCCTTTTGAAGTAAGAGCTGTAACAACGAATTTTGTATTGGCTCAGCCCACAGTAGCTGAGAACATACGCAATGTACCGTTAAATGAACCACTAGTAGAAAGTATACTAGAAGAAGGAATAGTAAATCCTCATCTATGTATGGAAAGCTGGTATCCTATAGCGGGAAGTCAAAGAATACGAGCAGTAGCCCATATTCGAGACAATATAGATGAAAACTATAATTTAAACATAACTGTTCATAGATTTCTTAAGGACTGGCATAATGTATATTATGTTTGGAATGATAAGGAGTTTAGGGACAAAGCGATCGCCATTTGGTTCCAGATGCAAGAGGTAGTATTCAAAAGCCTGTACTATACTCACGACGCTGATGGGCAAGGGACTAAAATGACGGATTTTGAAGACTTAGGCGAGAAACTAAAATGGGAACATGATCGAAGTGATAACAGCGATGATTCTGATCTTAATAGTGATATTGGTTGTTAGTTAATGAGAGTAGACGAGTTATTACAAGAAAGAAATCTTGACTTTAAAGTCTCTGGTAGAGACTATGTCATAGGTTGTCTCAATCCTGAACACGAGGATAAAAATCCTAGTATGAGGGTTGACAACGTTACAGGCATCTTTCATTGTTTTGCTTGTGGATTTAGAGGTAGCATCTTTAAGCACTTTGGAGCAGAAGCAAATTTCTTAGAAATAAGACGACAAAAGTTAAAAGATAAAATAGAGGAAACAAGAAGTTCAAGTATTGGTTTTGAATTTCCTAAAGGTTTCGCACCTTATGTGGGAAACTGGCGGGGCATTAAACCCGAAACCTATAAAAGATTTGAAGCCTTCTTACATCATGATAGGAGTTTCAACGGCAGGATCGTTTTTCCTATCCGTGACATTACGGGAAAAGTAGTAGCATTTAATGGTAGACATATGACTATGACCGAAAGGCCAAAGTATTTAATATATCCTCCCCAAGCCGTTATGCCTCTTTTCCCCTCTAATGTAAAGTCTGTCAAAGGAAAGATAATTCTAGTAGAAGGTATCTTTGATATGATAAACTTACATGATAAAGGTTTAACAAATGCAGTATGTTGTTTTGGAACAAACAATATAGATGCAGATAAATTAGCTATATTGAAAATGCAAAACATAGATGGAGTAGATATAGTTTTTGATGGGGACGAAGCAGGGCAATCAGCCGCAGAGAATGTCAAAGTACTGGCGGAAAAAGTAGGACTAGTAAGTAGAAATGTAAACTTGGGAGCAAACATAGACCCAGGTGCGCTAGCTGAAGTGAAAGTACACAGTTTGAGGGAAAGATTATATTCTTCTTGACATGGCGGTTAAAATTTGATATAATATAGTTTATAAATGGGAAAAATATGGCAAAAGTAGCAATAATAGAATCAAAGATGAGTCGCACAAACTGGGCGGACAGATTTGATAATGCGTTTGAGTTCGAGAGATTTGCTCTCTGCTCAGACAGTAGTAAGAAAAAGATTTTAAAAGCTGATGTTGATATAGAAATCAACACAGCAGATTTTGATTGGATTATACTTGTAGGTTCAGAAAGTCTGAAATACTTTACAAGTATAAATTCAATAACAGAATATAGTGGTAGGTGTGTAGAAGACAAGTATCTTCCTGTAATTAATCCTGCCATGCTTTCTTTCAAACCAGAGGCAAAGCCTTTGTGGGACGAGAGTAAAGCAAACATCACTAAGTTTATTAGTGGAGATTTAGTAGTAGCTAAAGTAACAGAAGATAATGCAATAGGGATTGATACAAAAGCAGAAGCAATGCAGTTCCTAGAAGCTGCTCTTGCTCACCCCAATCAATTTATAGGGCTAGACTCTGAAACAACAGGACTATATCCTAGAGATGGACATATGATTGGCTTTAGTTTATCCTATGAAAAAGATAAGGGTGCATACGTACTCACAGATATAATAGATGAAGAAGTAGAACAACTAATGCAAAAGATATTTGATACAAAACAAGTAGTCTTTCATAATGCAAAGTTTGACTTAGCCTTCTTTGAATATCACTTTGGATTCAAGTTTCCAAAGTTTCATGACACCATGCTTCTACACTATTGTTTAGAAGAAGTACCTGGTACACATGGATTAAAACAACTTGCTCTGAAATATACTCCCTATGGAGATTATGAAAAACCAATGCATGATTGGATAGCAAACTATAAAAGACAAAATAGAATACTTAAAGATGACTTTCAATGGGATAGTATTCCTTTTGAAGTTATGAAAGTATATGCTGCAATGGACGCAGTAGTAACACTATTAGTCTTTGAGAAGTTATATCCTGCTGTCAAGAAAAACCCTAAGCTTTGGTCTGTGTATGAAAATATACTGATACCAGGCTGTAGAATGTTGACAGACATACAGGACAATGGTGTGCCTTTTGACAAAGATAGATTAGCAAAAGGTACTGTTCTTATGCAAGAAGATATTGATTCAGCAGTTGCTGAACTATATGAATTTGACGAAGTAGCACGATTTGAACAAGTAAAGGCAAAAGAATTTAACCCTAATAGCACAGTACAATTACGAGAGTTATTATTTGATTTTGTGGGTCTCAAGCCTACAGGAAAGAAAACGGGTACAGGTGCGCATAGTACAGATGCAGAAGTCTTAGGACAACTAGCAGAAGAACATGCAATACCAAAACATATTCTAGATATTAGAAAGAAATCAAAGATTAAGAATACTTACTTAGATAAAATCTACCCTCAACTAGACCGTGATGATAGATTACGCACAGGGTTTAATCTACATGGTACTACTTCTGGCAGACTATCTTCTAGTGGTAAAATGAATATGCAACAGATACCTCGGGACAATCCTATAGTTAAGGGTTGTATTAAAGCTAAGCCTGGCAACAAGATTGTTGCTATGGATTTGACAACTGCCGAAGTATATGTTGCCGCTGTTCTCGCTGATGATAAGAACTTACAGAAAGTATTCCAAGATGGCGGTAATTTTCATAGTAGTATTGCTAAGTTAGTTTTCGGACTTCCTGGCGACGTAGAAGATATTACAGTAAACTATTCAACTGAACGACAGGCTGCTAAAGCTGTAACATTTGGTATTATGTATGGTGCTGGTGCAAATAAAATATCTCAACAGGTAACACAAGACTCAGGCAAACACTTTAGTGTCAATAATGCACAAGAAGTTATTGATGATTACTTCCGACAGTTCTTTAAACTAAGAGCTTGGATTGATAAATCATCTAAGTTTATTAGAGATAATGGTTTTATCTACGGTGCTACAGGCAGAAAAAGAAGACTACCTAATGTTAATTCTGATAACAGAGGAATACAAAGTCATGAAGTAAGGTCTGGTCTAAACTTTTTAGTTCAGTCTGTTGCTTCTGACATTAATTTGCTTGGTGCTATTGAAATGAATGACTATATTAAAAGTAATAATATGAAGTCAAAGATATTTGCTTTAGTACATGACTCCATTCTAGCAGAAGTGCCAGAAAGTGAAATAGAAGCATACTCAGAAAAACTACAGCTTTTTATACAAAAAGATAGAGGATTCAGTATACCAGGCACACCAGTTGGTTGTGACTTTGATATTGGAGATGACTACTCTTTTGGAAAGTTTGAAAAGATGTATGATATATGATAAACTAAAATTTCCCGTATTTCCAGTACACACAGACGAAATACTATTAGCTGATGGCATTTTATGGATAGAGAATCAAGTTCTTGATGACACAAACATGAAAGGCAAGACTCTAGGAATTAGACGATTACAGAGTCCAATGAAGAGTATATATCCTATAAAATATATGCTTAGTGATATACCCTCATACTTAAAGCATCAGGGTAAATATTACATAGATAATTCAGGATACTTTTTTAGAAAGGATAAAAAACATAATATTCCTTTAAAGTATCACAAGATTTTAAGAGTAGATAAAAAGGTCGTAGCCACCGTGCTATGGATAAAGGATTGCCCCTTCCCATTTACTCTTGAGAGACCTCTGCCCGAGTCTTGCACTTGGGCAGGAGTTCTTTACAGGGAGGGCATACCGTGGATACTATATGAAGTATCTGAAAACAAACAAAAAGATACATGGAGAAAAGTGTGAGATCAATAATTTTAACAGGATTTTTAGTACCATATTTAGGTGCGGCTCCTTATATAGAGTATAAGAATGAAGCACAGTTTCAATATGATAACTATATTAAAAATTCAAACTATTTTAGAGCTGGGTATAAATTTGACAACAATATGTACCTTGAACTCGGAGAGACACAAGAGTTTGGATATAAATTTGATGGAGTTAATTGGACATTCAAAGGAAAGATAGAGTTTAAAAATGAAAATAACAATAAGCTAGAAACAGAGATAAGATACACATTTAGATAATATGAAATTTGGACCACACCATTACAGACCTTTACCAGAATACCTTAGAGTAAAACCCAGTTCCGTAAACGGACTTGGACTCTTTGCTGAAGAAGATTTAAAAGCAGGCACATTCTTGGGAGTGTCGCATGTTTGGGAAAGTAATAGGCATGAATGGATAAGAACACCCTTAGGAGGTTTTATAAATCACTCAGAAATTCCAAACTGTTTTATAAATACTAATGTACATTATCACCATGGAGACCAACGGGAGCTATACACAATTAAACCTATAAAAGCTGGCGAAGAGCTAGTGGTTTATTATACTGTAGGCTATGATGATATTATACAATGAGAACACTCTGGAAAATATGGGCAAAAAGCCTAGGAGAAAAAGCATCTGATGATGCAAAGGAAGCCGATCGCATAGCGATTCTTCGTAGTATAATTGTACTTGTAAATTTTATAACATGCTTCTTTATTATTGGTGGAATAATCCATCATTGGTAAGATGAAAGCAGTTATAAGTGATAGGATATACTTAGAAGTACTTCCTCATACCCAAAAGAAAATAGATGACGAACTGACGTATGCTATACCTTCTTTTAAGTATGGAGATCCCCCTATCATAATTAAAAACATGGCACTTATTAAACAAGGGTTGATAGCTATACCTGTGGGAAGAATGGATTTAATACCAGAAGATCACGAAATAGTAGATAAACGAACCGATATACCCGTAGAATTTCCTTCATTTAAGTTTACTTTACGACCTTCTCAACAGTCTGTATATGACGATATTGAAGACAGTAGTATAATTAACGCATGGGTAAGCTGGGGTAAGACATTTACAGCTTTGGCTATAGCTGGGAAGCTGGGTCAAAAGACACTAGTAGTAACACATACTTTATCATTAAGAAAGCAGTGGGAAACTGAGTGTAAAAAAGTATTTGGATTTACGCCTGGGATTATAGGTAGTGGTAAGTTTGAAATTGATAGTCCTATCGTAATAGGAAATATTCAGAGTTTATATAGAAAGATTCCACAAATTCGACAAGAGTTCGGAACTATTATCCTAGATGAAATGCATCATGTTAGTAGTCCTACATTTTCAAGAATTATAGATAAAAATTGTGCACGATATAAGATAGGTCTTACTGGCACACTACAAAGAAAAGATGGTAGACATGTAGTCTTTAGAGATTATTTTGGAGACAATGTTTACAAACCACCAAAGGAAAACTTTATGATGCCAAAAATTGACATCTTAAAACTTCCAATTAGGTTCATGGACGGAAACTCTATCCCATGGGCTAATAGAGTAAATGAGTTGGCTTACGACTCAGAGTATCAAAACTCTATAGCCATGACTGCTAGTGCATATGCTGCACGAGGTCATAAGGTACTTGTAGTATCTGATAGAGTGGATTTCCTAAAAAACTGTGCGAAACTCACTGGTGATAGTGCAGTTTGTGTGACAGGAGCAATCCCACACGAAGAAAGACCAGATATAATTAAACAGATATTTGAAGATAAAAACATACTATATGGGACACAAAGTATATTCTCAGAAGGTATTTCATTAGATATTCTTAGCTGTTTAATTCTTGGCACACCAGTAAATAACGAGCCGTTACTTACACAGCTCATTGGAAGAATTATTCGTACATATGAAGGAAAACAACAACCTACAGTTGTTGATATAAATTTAATCGGAAATACCGCACGGCGACAGGCTAGTCAACGACTAGGATATTATATCAAGCAAGGATATGATATATCAACCTTGTAAAGACCTCCGAAAAATACTACTTGACACGGATTCTAAATTTTGATATAATATAATGATAAAATATAATTGGGAAAAAATAATGAAAGTAACAGAAGGCGATGCCATTCAGATACTCGCAATTATTCATGTTCTTACTTACAAGCGTATAGCAATTAATCGAAAAGACCCTGCCTATAAATATCGGGCGGGTAATTTTGTCGGTGGAAGCTTTTTACTCCACCCTGAAAAATTATTAGCTAATCACAAAAAGTATTCCCCAGAAGAGTGTGCAACATATTTAATGGTTGCCTCTTTTAGAAATTATTTTACATATAAAGAACAGGGGGATACAAGATTACATATGTTGTATAACCCATTAATAAAACAAATAACAAACGACAATCGATTACTTCAAATCGTAGATAACTATGTTTATTTTAGATACGAAGAAAATCATACAGGAAAACAATTAAAATGGCAATAAAATTTAACCAAGCGCAAGGGAGCGCAAAAAAAGAAAAAATAGATCAATACACATACAAAGAAGGAGACAATGTACTCCGTATAGTAGGAGATCTATTACCTAGATATGTTTACTGGATCAAAGGTGAGAACGGCAAAAATATTCCTATGGAATGTCTTGCTTTCGACAGAGAAACAGAAACATTCAACAACAAAGAGAAAGATCACGTTCGTGAATTCTTTCCAGACCTTAAATGTGGCTGGGCATATGCTTGTCAATGCATAGACCCTGCTGATGGAAATGTAAAAGTAGTAAATCTTAAAAAGAAACTAATGGAACAAATCATGGTTGCAGCAGAAGATCTTGGAGATCCAACTGATGTAGAAACTGGTTGGGACATACATTTTCAAAGAGTCAAGACTGGTCCAATGGCTTTCAATGTAGAGTATAGACTTCAAGCACTAAAATGCAAAGTCCGTGCTTTGTCAGAGGCAGAAAACGCAGCTATAGCTGGTATTCGTTCAATGGACGACGTTTTACCTAGACCTACACCTGATGCTCAATTAGAACTATTACAAAGAGTTACTCAACCATCTGACGGCGCTGAAGCTCCATCTGATGTAGACTCTGAGTTCTCTATTTCTTAAGGAGAGCAATATGTTAGCAGTAGGCGACCTATTCCCTGCCTTCTCACTACAGGGAGTCAATGCAAATAATGAATTTGTGAGAGTTGACATAGAAGAAGACTACACTCCATTAAAACATGATTGGACAGTAGTTTACTTCTATCCAAAAGATTTTACTTTCATATGCCCAACAGAAATTGCAGGCATGGATAAGTTAGTAAATGATGCAACTGTTATCGGTATATCTGGTGATAACGAGTTCTGTAAAGTAGCTTGGAAACAAGACAATGAATTGGTTGGAAATATCAATCATACTCTTGCGGCCGACTGCGGACTTGGATTATCAGAAGCACTCGGTATCGTAAACAGCGAAGAAGGAGTATGCTATAGAGCAACTTTTATCTTTGACAAAAACAGAGTAATCCAGCATGCATCAATTAATGCATTAGATACTGGAAGAGATGCTAATGAAGTATTAAGAACACTACAAGCTTTGAAAGCTGGTGGTCTTACAGGTTGCGCATGGCAGCCAGGTGAGGACTTCGTAGCATGATTTTATTTACAGCAGATTGGCATATAAAATTAGGACAAAAGAATGTTCCAATGGCTTGGGCCTGCGCAAGATATGACTTATTTTTTGAAACAGTACATGAATTAGAAAAAGAAGTTGACTTGCATATCATAGGCGGAGACCTATTTGATAGAGTGCCCTCAATGGACGAGCTTACACTTTACTTTGATTTTATTAAAGATGTTTCAATACCTACTATTATTTATGATGGTAATCACGAAGCTACTAAAAAGTACAAGACTTTCTTCTCTAATCTACAAAGAGCCACATCTGATGTAAATCCTCTTGTTGAGATTGTAGATAAAACTACAGAGTATGAATGGGGAACTATTCTACCCTATGTAGACTTACATAGAAAAGGCTCTATAGAAAAATGCAATACCGACAAACCTTTATATACACATGTAAGGGGTGAAATACCCCCTCATGTGACACCTGAGGTAGACCTAGATAGATTTAATGCTTTTCCTCTTGTGTACGCAGGAGACCTACATAGTCATACAAATACACAAAGAAACATTATCTATCCAGGCTCCCCTATGACTACATCTTTTCACAGAGATATAGTCAAGACAGGGTATCTTATGATTGATGGTAGCGACTGGACATGGCATGAATTTGACCTACCACAATTACTGAGAAAAACAGTTACCGATCCAGAGGATATGGTACAAACAGAGTTTCATCATACAATCTATGAAATCGAAGGAGATGTTGCTGACTTAGCTTCAATAAAGAACTCAGAACTACTTGATAAGAAAGTAGTAAAACGAAGTACAGAAGCTACGTTAAATCTCAAAGACTTAACAATCGAAGAAGAACTAGCAGAATATCTGAGTGCGATACTCGATTTGAATGATGAAAAAATACAACAAATAATGGGAGTGTTTAGTGATTATTCTAAAAACGCTACGCTGGGATAATTGTTTTAGTTATGGTAAAGGAAACATTCTTGATCTTAACTCTAGCAATCTCACTCAACTTGTCGGTACCAACGGAATGGGTAAGTCTTCCATTCCACTTATTATCGAAGAAGTCTTATTCAACAAGAATAGTAAAGGTATAAAAAAGCAGGAAATTCAAAACCGCTTTGTAAATGATGGCTATGCTATCAACCTTACTTTCTCTGTTGACGATAGTGAGTACGAAATAGACGTAACTCGAAAGGCAAGTATAAAGTGTAAACTCTATGAAAATGGAGAAGATATATCCTCGCACACAGCAACAAATACATATAAAACCGTACAAGAATTATTGGGACTTGATTTCAAGACCTTTACGCAGCTTGTATATCAGAATACTAATACATCGCTTCAGTTTTTAACTGCGACAGATACGAACAGAAAAAAGTTTCTAATCGATCTTTTAAAGTTAACTGAGTATGTAGAGTTCTTTGAGATATTCAAAGAAGCATCGAGAGAGATTTCTCTAGAAATAAACAGCCTCGAGAGTAAGTCTGACACAATAATAAAATGGTTAAATGAAAATAAATTGGAGAGTATAGACATACTTCCTATATTAAATTTACCAAAATCGTCAGAAAAAGACGAACAAGAGTTACAGCAGTTACGAAACGATTTTGAAAAAATCTCTGAGAAAAATAAAAAAATTATAGATAATAATTTTAATAAGGAGCAATTGCAACAGCTTGAAGCAGACGAGAATCGTCTCTTCAAAGGTGAGAAGATTGACCTTGACGCTATGCTGCAGAAACTTGGCACAGTACGTGCTCAATTGTCTGATGCTCAAGCGCACTTGGAGAAAGTCTCGGAACTTGATGGACAATGCCCAACCTGTGAACAGGATATAGATTGGGATAAGATGGAAGAATTAAGAATGAGTTATGTAAGAAGCATAACTTCAGGAGTCGATCAAGAAGAGGATATAGAGGAAAAACTTGAGAGAGCTCGAGACAACAACCTTCGGGTTGGAAGAAGAGACTCTTTACAGAACGAGTTTGAGAATCTTATTCGAAATGTGGACAACTCTCTTCCGACAGAGATTTTCGACGGTGAGAAGCTATCTTCCAAAATTGACGAAATTACTTCCAAAATACAAAATGTAAGAATGGAGATTGAGAGAATTGCGGAAAGCAATATGCAAGCCGAAAGACATAATACGAGGCTTGATATAATCTCTGAACAGACAAATAACTTTGAGAACGAATTGGAAGAAATTGTCGCAGCATTGGGTAAAGTCGAAGAAAAGGCAACACATCTAGAGATACTGAAAAAAGCATTTAGTACAAACGGACTACTTGCATATAAGATTGAAAATCTAGTAAAAGATCTAGAAGATTTAACAAACGAATACCTTGCTGAACTTTCAGCAGGAAGATTTAGTCTCGAGTTTGTAGTAACAAATGATAGATTGAATGTGGAAATAACGGATAACGCAAAGATAGTAGACATTCTAGCTTTATCCTCAGGAGAACTAGCAAGAGTTAACACAGCAACATTGCTAGCAATAAGGAAATTAATGAGTAGTATATCTAGTTCACGCATCAATACATTGTTTCTCGATGAAATAATTTCGGTACTTGATGATGAAGGAAAAGAAAAACTAGTAGAGATACTACTTGGAGAAGATCTAAATACATATTTAGTTTCTCATGGCTGGACTCACCCCCTTCTTGCAAAAGTAGAAGTAATAAAAGAGGACAATATAAGTAGGTTAGAGTGACCCACACATTTTGGAAGCATATGTGTCCAATAACAGATAGAATAATTTATGTTCCCGTAGGTAGATACTGTGGGAATTGCAAACAGGAAGAAGATGGAATTCGCAGAAACATTAAAGAAACAAGAACACAACGAAAATCTAATAATAGTTGATGGACTCAATATCGCATTTAGATGGAGATATAAAAGAGTACCTTACTATACAAATGATTACGTGAGAACTGTTGAAAGTTTAGCAAAGTCATATAATTGTGGAAACATGATTATATTAGCTGATGGTGGAAGTACCTATAGAAAGAATATCTACCCCGAGTATAAAGGGAATAGAAAGGACAAGTATGACACGCAGACTGAAACAGAAAAGAAAGAATTTGAACAATTTTTGGGAGAATTCGCAAATGCTTTTAAGAAATTAAAAAGCAAAGGTTATATGGTGCTAAAGAATAAAGGCTTAGAAGCTGATGATTTAGCCGCATGGATCGTAGGAAAGAAGGAAGAATTTAATATAGGAGATATATGGTTGATATCATCAGATAAAGACTGGGATTTACTTATTAGGGACGGAGTATCTCGCTTTTCTACAGTAACACGAAAAGAGATTACTATTGATAATTGGGAAGAACATTATGATGTAGAACCAGATAAATATCTGACACTCAAATGTTTAGCAGGCGATACTGGAGACAACATTCCTGGAATAGCAGGGATAGGTCCAAAACGTGCTGTCTCACTTATCAATGATTACGGAGACTTATATGATATATACAATAGCTGTCCTATAGATAGCAAGTATAAATTTATACAGTCTCTCAACGAAAATGCAGATAGACTATTGCTTAATGCTGAACTCATGGATTTAGAGAGCTATTCAGAGCAAGCAATAATCGAATCAGGAATGAATATAGAGGATTTATCCTCAGACATAAAAGGATATTTGAATGGCAGTAATAATTGATTATGACAGAGATGAACTATTAGACGAATTTAGTTTAAAAACTCTGCAAGACAGATATATGTTGGAGACTGAAAAATCACCACAGGAAGCTTTTGCACGCGCTGCAGCTGCTTTCTCTGATGATGATTCACATGCCCAACGAATGTATGATTACGCTAGTAAACTTTGGTTTATGTTTTCAACTCCTATACTCACAAATGGTGGAACAGATAGAGGCTTGCCCATAAGTTGTTTCTTAAATTATGTAGAGGATAGTAGAGGTGGAATTAGCGATCATTATACAGAAAATGCGTGGCTTTCTTCTGTGGGAGGAGGAATAGGCGGAACGTGGAGTTCTGTGAGAAGTGTAGGATCTACTACATCTCGCGGAAGTGAAAGTACAGGGGTTATACCCTTTATGAAAGTGGTTGACGCACAAATGTTAGCGTTCAGCCAAGGCGTCACAAGACGAGGTAGTTATGCATCATACTTGCATATTAGTCACCCTGAAGTAGAAGAGTTTCTAGATATTAGAAAGCCTACAGGTGGTGACATAAATAGAAAGTCTACCAATCTTCATCATGCTGTTGTCATACCAGATTCTTTTATGAAACTGATAGATAAAGCAACACAAGAAGAAGATTTTGATGATAGCTGGGACTTAGTAGATCCACATAGTGGAGAAGTGAAAAAGACAGTCCAAGCAAAAACACTTTGGGTTAAACTTATACAGAATCGAGTAGAAACTGGAGAACCTTATATAATGTTTGAAGATACTGTGCAAGAGGCTTTACCTGAATTTCAAAAAGATTTAGGATTAAAAGTAAATCATAGTAATCTTTGCTCAGAAATTACCCTTCCGACTAATGAAGAAAGAACAGCAGTATGTTGTCTTTCTAGTGTTAATCTGGAGAACTTTGACGAGTGGCAAGACGATGAGTTTTTTATACCAGATTTAGTTCGTTTTTTAGATAATGTAATAACCTACTTTATTGAAACAGCTCCTGATGCTTTATCAAGAGCTAAATTTAGTGCTGAAAGAGAAAGAAGTATTGGACTAGGTGCTATGGGGTTCCATGCGTACTTGCAAAAGAAAAATATTCCTTTTGAAAGTATGTTTGCACAAAGTACAAACTATACAATGTTTAGGCACATAAAAGAGCAAGCACAGTTTGAAACTGAAGAACTTGCAAGAGAAAGAGGAGCATGTCCAGATGACAAAGATAACAGAGTACGTAATGCTCACCTTTTGGCTGTGGCTCCTAATGCTAGTAGTAGCATTATATGTGGTAACACAAGCCCTAGCATTGAGCCATATCGTGCTAATGCATTTACTCAAAAAACTAAAACAGGTAGTTCTTTACTTAAAAACAAGTATCTTGAACAACTACTTAATAAAAAAGATAGAAACACACCCGAAATATGGAAAAGTATTATTACAAATCACGGATCGGTTCAACACTTAGATTTTATGAATGAACATGAAAAATCTATATTTGCAACAGCAGTAGAAATTGATCAAAGATGGGTTGTAAATCTAGCAGCAGAAAGACAGGAGTTCATTTGCCAGTCTCAAAGTTGTAATGTATTTTTCCCTGCTGATGTGTCAAAGCAAGAGCTACACAACGTTCATATGATGGCGTGGAAAAAAGGAATGAAAACTCTTTACTACCTTCGTAGTGAAGCGATTAAACGAGCCGATAATGTATCGGACAAGAAATTAAGAGAGTATATCTTCGACTATAGTGACGAAGAAGGCTGTCTTGCGTGTGAGGGATAAATGGCAAATTTACTAGAAGAAAGAAATTATTATAAACCTTTTAATTATCCGTGGGCGTTCGAAGCATACAAAATGCAACAACAAATGCATTGGATGCCAGAAGAAGTTAGTCTTGCAGATGATTTAAAAGATTTTAGAGAAAAACTAACAGATCCAAATAAACGACTATTAAGTCAAATATTTAGATTTTTTACACAGGCAGATGTAGATGTATGTTGTGGTTATGCAAAACATTATTTACCTACATTTAAACAGCCCGAAGTGAGAATGATGTTATCTGCATTTGCTTCTATGGAAGCAGTACACCAAGAAGCATATTCTCTATTACTAGACACTCTTGAATTTGATGAAAGCGAGTATCAAATGTTTTCTGAAATTCAAGCTATGTCTGACAAGCATGACTACTTAACTGACTTTAATATGAATTCACCTTTTGAGATGGCTAAAACAATGGCTGTCTATAGTGGATTTACAGAAGGAGTTCAGTTATTTAGTAGTTTTGCTATACTATTAAACTTTCCTCGTCATAATCTTATGAAAGGAATGGGACAGATAGTAACGTGGAGTATAAGAGATGAAACACTTCATGTAGAAGGAATGACTAATTTATTCAGAGAATTTATTAGAGAAAATCCTACATTATGGGATGATAAACTAAAGTATGAAATCTATTGTGCTGCTGAAAGAGTAGTAGACTTAGAAGATGCTTTTATTGATACCTGTTTTAAAGATGCAGATATTCCAGACTTAACTGCTGATGAAGTAAAAGCTTATATTCGTTATATTGCGGATAGAAGATTATTAGGTTTGGGACTAAAAGGAATCTTTCATAGTACAGAAAATCCATTGGGTTGGCTGGACTATATGTTAAATGGAGTTGAGCATACTAACTTCTTTGAAAACCGTGCTACTGAGTATGCTAAAGGTAGTACACATGGAAACTGGAAGGATATATTCAAATGAGTGAAGAAATCACAAACGAACCAGTATTGGAAATTGATGGAGAGAAGTATCTTATAAATGATATGACCGACCAGCAAAAAGCTTTTGTGATAGAATTAAACGCTGTCGCACAAGATGAACAGGAGGCAAGAAGAGCATTAGATAGATTGGTATTAGCTAAAGAAGGCTATAGCAGTAGACTAAAACAGCTTCTTACTGAGCCTGATCCAGTTACTGAAGATGAAAAACCCGCTACATAGCGGGTTTTTTATTGTTATGGTGCAGAAGGAGGAGAGTTAGTTGCTTTTGCTACAACACCTAATGTATAGGCTTGAGTTACTTGCGCATCTTCTCCAGTTGCTATAGCTATGCTGTTAGCATTACAGTGTGTAACTAATTTATTAATTATCTCAAGTTTTGCCACTCTTGCTCTATTAGTTGCTGCATTTGTAATCCATTCATCAACATCAACAGCTATGTATTCCATAGATTTCTTTTCTGTCTCTGATAGTGTTATTGTATAATCCATATTTTTCTCCTTTATTATGATACTAGAAACCCACTAAAGTTTCCGTATTGTGTTCCGTATGTCGGGTTCTGTCCACTATTATATAGGTCAACGTAGTCATTAGCTCCCAAAGGTATTATTGCCGCTCCTCCTACTGAGTGAAAGTCTCCTTGTGCTTCACGACTTGCATTTTCTAAATTATCTGTCCATTGACTGCTTGATGAACCATTCACTTGGAATAACACCCTACTATATTGATTTGCCCCACCTGGATCCATTAGTATCCAAAAAGTAAAGTGGTAGTTGCCTGCTATGGGCGCTGTAAATCTTCCGTTTGATGTATTATAGTGTCCCCCTACATCTAAGTGTTCCCCACCAAAAACAATCACGTTACCTGTAGAAGTTACCGCAGGTAAGGCTGCTGAAAAGCAAGGTTGACTTGGCATATTTACATATCCAGAAGAATTAATCTTCAAGTCATAAGCACCTGAACTTCTGTGTCCTATATATCCAAAACCTCCGTCATTACCACCTATTGCCAGTCCGTGAGAACCACCCTCTCCTTGCACATCCATAGCCATACCGCCTACAGCAGTAATTGATACTTTTCCGTCACTAGCAATGCTCATTCTTTCTGCTGCGTTTGTTCCAAACCTCATGCTGTTATCTTGGTTCTCGTATTCTATTGTTCCCGGAAACCCTCCACTATCACCAAATTCAATTATGGGATTACTACTCGTATTTGTACCTTTAAGTTGTAAATGTGGTTCTCTTGAACCGCTATTTTCTACAGCTTCTATTAGAAGAGTACAATCTCCAGTTGCAGCAGAAACGTGCAGTTGTGCAGCAGGACTTGCAGTTCCTATGCCTACGTTTCCGCCTGAATAACTATTTAAAGCAAGACCAGTACCTCCAGCATCTATTCTCATTGCTGTATAAGCACTACCTGCATCATTTAGAGAATAAACAGAAGCTACACCGCCTAAAGTACCTACATTAATATTTAAGTTAGTACCATCATTAACTTGTAATTTAGTATTAGGACTCGCAGTTCCTATGCCTACTTTTCCAGTTCCTTCAATTACAAGGGTGTTAGTCGCACCGTTTGTGTTAAACGTCATGTTATAAGTAGAAGCATCGTGAGTAAGATTTCCACGTTCTCCAAAAAGTAATGCGCCCCCACTCGGCATAGTAATATTATTATTAAAGATAGCTGCACCTGCATTTGACATATCAAGAGTAAGAGCAGTTACATCACTAGAACCATCTATTCCTTTGAATTTAATATCTTTATCAGCAACTTTTGATTCTATATTTATGTTTTGACTGCCCATAGATATAACACCTATTTCAGTACCGCCATCTAAGAATTGTATTTCACCGCCATTAGCATCAAGTTTTATGACACCCTCAGCATCTATTGTTAAATGTGAAGCATCAGATATGGTTGAGCCATCTATAGTTATATCATCAACTGTAAGAGTTGTAAGAGTTGCTATCTGATCTGAAGTTATCTGGTCATCATCTATATGACGAGTAAGTATACTATTGGAAGCTATTTTT
>CERP01050612.1_pt1 | contig 17397 bp, 22 predicted proteins | sample 530801 | NCBI WGS metagenome assembly CERP01 (sample SAMEA2620991, study PRJEB7988) | marine metagenome | biome: marine biome (ENVO:00000447); feature: surface water layer (ENVO:00002042); material: "saline water (ENVO:00002010), including plankton (ENVO:xxxxxxxx)" | depth 5 m | reverse complement strand
ATCTTTTTTGATATTTACTAATTTATCGTACATCTCTTGTGTAACCCCATACTCTTCTAGCTTTTCTTTAAGATGCTTTTCACATTCATCGTTAAAATCTTTAGCTCTAATTTCAGCATCAACATGAAGTCTTTTAATATACCCCTCATGAGTAGGAGACCAACAACACTCTTTACACACATTAACACTGTCACCGTCTATAGGCATGTAAATCCAGCTGTGAGGTCCATCACACTTTTGTTCCTCTAGTTCTGCTATTCTTTTCTTATAATGCTTCCTATTCTTTCTTTGTTTAAAATACCATCTAAGATATATAGTAAGCCAGATAGGTGTTCCAATGATAAGTAAAGCATCTGCAAGACTTAGTGAGTTCCATACTTCTATTACAAACTCCATACTATTCCTCTATCTCATCTATCAGGTTAAGTTTAAGTGCCATCTCTGCATTGATAATAGTGTCAAAGTTAAGCATAGCTTCCAATCTTTCCTCGGTTATTTCTACCAGTTTGTTTTTAGCGTTTCCTGCAGGGCATTTGTGGTCCTTGTCTATTAAGTGCAAATACTCATGGAGCTTTATTTTTATTCCTTTCATTTTTTCCATGAACATATCTTCCATCCACTTGTCATATTCTTTTTCCCATTTACTCCACTGATAGCTTATTTTTGAGTGAGCATTGAATCCACCATATCCGTAATGGATCATTATCAGTGAGTTTTTAGTCATAGTTCTTTTATCTGCAGCTTGTAGTATAATTGATCCCATACTCATAGCATGGCCGACAACTTTAATAGTGACATGGTTTTTGCAATTTGAAATAGTGTCATAGATTCCCATTCCGTGAATCACATCCCCACCAGGGTTATTCATAATAATATTAATAGGCTTCTCACCCTTTCTAGCATCAGCATCGTAGGTGTCCAAAATATGAAGAGTCTTAGAAACTCTTTCGGCCATTACAAAATCTACACCACCTTCATCTCCATACTCATCTGTAGTTGCACTACCTATATAGACAGTACGGGTGGGAAGATAAATGTCATTGTCCATAAATTGGTCAACATCATCTTTCTTAAATTTGTGATACGTTTCATCAGTCATTTCTTATCCTTAACCATTGATCTTATCGGCATAATTCCATCCCGATTTTACTGCTGTTAGCCATTCTCTTTCTTTAAAGTCGGCCTGTTCTTCAAAATATCCCTCCAGATAATATATAGTATCGTCCATATCAAATCCATTCAGTGCAAACTCACAACCAAGTGACATCCAAGTCTTGTTTCTAGACCCGTCCATCGTGTGAACCCCCTCTTTTAGAGCTGTTTTAGCCCACTTTTTAACGCCTTGTATGTTGGCCTTGGCCGATCTACCCTTCTTTCTAATAAGAGGCTTAGGAGCCTCATGAGGGTGCTTATTTAGCCATTTACTGAGTGTTTTCAAGCTTATTCTTTCACCCATATACACTAATTTCTGTTCCTTACCGCTGTCTGGGCGTATAGTGCCTGGAAATCTGATGCCACGACTAGGATTCTTGGTTTGTTGGTCTGCTTGCTTCATAATATTCAGTATCCACTGATAAGTGTGTCTATAAATATGATCACTAGGAATATCATGGTCCAATACCAATGCAAAGTGAAGTGACTTACTACCAGAAAAACAGCAATAAGAATAAGGAAACTCTGTCCTTTTCACGTACTCCATTTGATGTTCTAAAGACATATCATCAAGCTCTATCATGAAAGTGCGATACTTTGTCACATTCTCATCGGCCCTTTGTCCATCGATAGGATTGATTGATACAAATATAGTTGAATTATCATTTAGGTTTTCTTGAGGCTCACTAGGATAAGCGTACTTGTTCGCTGAGAAACATATATTTTCCCCTTCATTAAAGAATAAATCTAAAAATTGCTTAGTTGTTTCTTTCAAGGCACTCATCCATTAATAGTTTATCGTAATGAAGTAACATAAAATTTGGAACAATACCAGATTCTAATGACATCATTTCATCGTTTGAAAATTCATATTCCCTATTGCTTTGGTGAAATACAATAAATTTAGCCCTGTCGATAGGTTCAATGTTTGTTAAATTAACACGATAATACTCTGCAGTATCTTCTGAAATCTTTTTAGTCATTAAATTTCTACTGTCCATTATTATCATATTATCCTCAACGTAGGAAAAGGGGCCGAAGCCCCTGTTGTGTTTTTATTAACCTACACTCTTCTCAGGTGTTGGTTCTGTTGGCTCTGGGTCTTCTCCTACAAGATTACTTAGAATTTTCTTTCCAGTATCTGTGAATTTTAACCCTTCTAACATAGCTCCTGCTTGAATCCCACCTTTACTTGAGAAAAGGTCCATTACATCTGACAGTCCCGTTCCAGGTGTCTCCGAGTTAGAGATTACCTTAACATCTGCATCAGATAATGCCTTAGCTTGCTCGATACCAATCGCTTGAGTTGCCTCTAGTTTCTTGATATTGATTAGGTAACTTTGGTATCCATCGTTAGAACCAATTTCGTTAGCTAGTGCAATTTGAGCTGCAACTGGTGCTAATTCCATTTCTTTCTCTGCCGTTGCTCTTGCTGTACCTTCAGCTGCAATACCTGCCGCTTCGTTTTCTTTAGCAGTAAGAAGACCTTCTGATTCAACAATTCTAGAATCTTTTGCCTTCTGCTCTACTTGTAAGTCAGCTTCGGCCTTAATAAGTCTAGTTTCTTTTGACTCATTTTGCTTAACGATAGCTTCTTCTTTAAGGATATCGGCTCTTTTTACAGTTTCAACCTGTAGTACGGCCATTTCTTTTTCTTTTGTAACTCTTTGTTGTTCCTTTACAGTCTGAAGTTTTGCTTCTCTTGCAAGTTCAACCTGTTGCTCTTGTTCAACCGTTCTTTTACCAACTAGCTCTTGTGCTTCTTGGTCTTTCAGTTCAACTTCTTGACGAGCAGCAATTTCTGCCATCTCAGCTTGCTTTTTATTGGAAGCAACTTCTTTTCTTGATTCCATTTCAATACTAGATTTTTTCTTAGCTTGAATGTTGTCGATAACTTTTGAACCTTCAGCATCTCTAATATCCATTAGCTCGATACTTTTTACAGTATCAATTCCCCAAGCCTTAAGCTCATCTGTAACTTCTGATGTAAATTGCTCACCAAATACAGCACGATCAAGCATGATTTGTTCAATGTCTGATTTAGCTAGAGTGGTACGAACAGCACCTTGGACAACAGAACGTAACTGACATTCTAGTTCTTCAATAGTAGATACCCTTTGAGCTGCAATATTACTATCACCGATTCTAAAAAAGGCTGTAATATCAACTTCAAATGGAACTTTATCTTTATCATATGCTTTATAGGCATCGAAAGAAAGGTCAAATACCGAAACTGGTAGGGTAAGTGTTTCAACTCCAAAGAATGGAATAAATGATGGAATTGCATAATAGACGTTTCCATTTGGCTTATCTTTACCATAACTTAAGGTGTTCTTTGCACCTTGAACAACATGTACCTCATTAGGTGATACAACCCGTCTAAACATAAATGCGAGTGCTAGAGATACCCCTACCAACGCTCCTAATCCAATTAAAATACTTAAAATCACTTCCACACTCCTTTAAAAAACGACATTACGTTATTGTAACTATCTGTATAGTATCATATATTTTATATTTGTAAAGAAAAAGTCTTCTAAGTTCTCTTATCAAATACATTTCCCATGTTTAATTCTTTACCTTGCTCTTCACTCTTCCTTTTTACTTTCGAGGCAGTTACCCCTGCATCAAATGCTGGACTCCAATCGACAAATTTCTGCATTTTCTTATCGAAAGGTAGCATATGCTGTCTTTCTAGGTCTCCATGCCCAAATCTCACTTTATGAGCAAATAGGAATGAACAGCTATTATCAAAATCTTTTACTAGTTCTATAATGTCGGTAGCGTATGTCAAAATACTCTTACCACCTTTCCAACGATACATAGGGTGATTTGAATCGAAATCCAAAGAACCTTTATCATCTACTTTTTTATCTGATTTAATACCTTCACACTGGGCCATTACAATAATAGGATATGGGGCGGTGTCTTTGAAGATGTTCAACTCTGAAGCGAGTCTGTTATTTACATGCCATGGCTCAATAGTCCCTAGCTCACTGATATTTACGTTAGTATAATAGTCAATTAATACGGCATCGAATTGGCCTTTAGCTTTTTGTAAGGTATTCATTATACCCTCAACTGTAGTTACCTTATAAGCATCAACCTCATCGGTTGTGGCCACAACTACTAGGAGTCCTGAGTTAGCCAACATTTCAGCATCATCAAGTACTTTTTCATATTCTTCTGGGGTACAACCATCGGTTTTATAGTCACCAAACGAAACATTAACTCTAAGACATGAAACCCTAGCTCTAGCATCTGTTTCTTTTTCTTCGTTTGATAGTAGTAGAACTCTTTTACCCTCTCTTACAAGGGCTTCGGCAATAGCTGCCGTTAGGGTAGATTTACCATTATTGGTCATGGAAGGAATAACAATAAGACTACTCGGAGCAGCAACAAAGTGCTTTGAGATTCTACCGTTAAGAAAAGTTACAGCGTTCTTTCTATCTTCGATATCTTTTAGCATATTTGCTTTGCTAAACGACCTCTTAGATAAATCTTCGTTCTCTAAGCTTTCCTTTATACTTGATATTCTATCAATTTCCTTTTTCTGAATTTTGAGCTTCTTATTTTGGATTTCAGCATTAATCTGCTTATTTTCTTCAATAATTGTTTGAGTTTTTAGATTCTCTTGATAATGATCATCCATTTGCTCATTAAACTCTTCCTTCGTAAAAGGTCTATCGATTTTTTCATCTTCAGACATTTACGACCTTTTTTTATATATAGACTTATTATCCATTTCTGCATAAGCCTCTTTAAGCATTAAATTCTCTTCAGGACTTCTATAAAACGTAGTGTTTCTAGGGTCCATGTCAGTTCCATCGATATCTTTATACTTCAAAAATGATCCTTGAATATAAACAGCTCTCACTCTCTGTCCACCTTTAGTTAAAAAATCCAGATTACCCTTTTCATCGTTATCCTTTTGAATCTTTTTAAACTCAACCTCACTTATCTTAGCATATCCGTACACTTCTGGCGAGTAATAAAGCTCTAAATCTTCAGGATTTCTTTGAGAATCGCCTAAATAGAAGCACTTCTCTGACTTACTACCTCGAACATTTGTGTTTTTATTCTTTGAAAATTTAGCAACTTCTTGAAGTCTTTGATTTAAAAACCTTGCTAAGTTATAGGCATCTTTTCTGAACAGGTCCATTTCATCTGGCTCACTAGCTTCACCTTTCAGTTTCTTGTGACGAATTATAAACTCTTCCATCTTGTCTGGATTTCTAGCCAAACCACTCATAGAAAGAAAAGAAACAGTATGAACTCTACCGATATTTCTTAGGTCTTCCATTTCAAAACCTAAAGTCTTGAATAGAGCAATGTTTCTTAGGTATATTTTATCGGAAATATTGCAGATCATCTCTTCAAACTTGGCCAGTTCTTCTGGCTCAGGATTGACAGAGGCTCTGAAGTATCTATGTCTTAGATAGACTAACTCAAAGTGATCAGAAGAGTTAATTTTCTTCTTATCAATCTCTGGGTCATTCAATTTTCTTATCAATTTATTCACTTTTTCTCCCCCACCCATCTAGTTTTTTTACCACTTCGACCTTACAATCTATACCTTCATCGCCACTATAATAAGTGCCACCCTTGGACGGGACTACTATGTAGCCATTTTCGCTATCTTCATATCCTATCACAAGTAATGAATTTGTCCAATCTAAAGATCGGAACATATCTATAAACCCAGAATGGTCTAGATAGTTAAAACCACCTATAAAGAAGTTTCTTTGAGGATATTTAGAACCACCCGTACTGTGAGTGTCTGGCATTGCAGAAAGAGGATTTCCCAATCTACCATTTTCTTCAACCCAAGCGTTTAGCTTCTTAATATTTTCAGTTTCTTCTTCACCATACCCACCTGATATGATTGTTACAGTACTTACATGACTCATACACCACTCCAATGGTTATTATGTATCTAATAGTTTAACTTCTTCTATAATTCTTTTCCCTAACTCAGGGTCTTCTTTAATAGCATTGGCCATAGCATTCTTACCTACATACTTTTGACCTTCATATTCAAATGTAGTATTGTTTGGTCTATTGAATATACCACAGTCTTTACCTAGAGCAAAAATTTCCTCATGCTGATTAACAATCCCTTTTTTATAGTCAAAAGTAATCAGTGCAGTTCTACCTGCAGTACCAACGGAGTTTTGTTCCATTTTTACCCAGATTTTATGCCCTGTTACCGCCTTCTTACCTTTGGCATCTTTAATAGTACCTTCAAAGGCTTTACCTGCAAGGTCTTTTTTATCATCAGCTGCAGTAGCACGTTTAATACTGATAAAGTACTCATGATTATGCTCACAAGCCTTTGGAACAGCCGCTTTAGTCTTAGCTTGATGCCCAACAGCACCAATGTTCATACGAACTTGGGCCACTGTTAAATATGTAATATTGTTCTTTTTAAAGAACGGAATAACTCTATCTAACCCTCTAGTAATAGTCAAGGCCTTGTCACCAATTAAATGGTCTCCAACAGATCGACCTTCAGCTTTAATACCACCAATAGCGGTTAAAGAATCGATTACAACCATTTTTAGTGGCATTCCATCCTGAACCATTGGCTCTACGACATCAATTAAGTAATCGAAAATATCTCTTGGGTCTGATGTGTCGAAGGTAATAAATCTGTCAGGATCAATACCGTCAAAGAAACCTTGTTGAAATTTACCCTTGTATTCCGTAGAGAAGTACATGACAATTCCATCATCAGAGTCTATATTTAGTTGAGCACCAATTGCTTGAGAAACCAGTGATTTTCCTGCTTTAGGTTCTGAGTAAAACAATACTCCAGCACCTTGAGGAATACCATGAGACTTATTAGCAAAAAGCCAATTCATATATGGGCTTGGTGTATATAAGCAGTTCTCAGGGGCAAATGCATCAAAAGATGTGTCAACAGCCGCTTCAGATTTTCTGAGCTGTTTCATCCATTTATTCGCTGCCATTATCTTCTCCTTTATTTTCTTTTTTCATTTTTCTATAAAAGTATTTGTGTCTATTCACCACTTGGCTTCTTGTAGTCTTTCTAGGTACAAGGTCTCCTAAATGGTTTTTAAAATAAACAACTTTAGTTACAGGATTGATTTTTTGAATATCATCCTTCTCTCGCATTGCTTTGATTGTTTTGTTAGTTAGACCCAGTTTCTTCCTCAAGGCCTTAGCTTTCTTTGCACTCATTATCACCTCTATCCAACGACACCACTTCTAATAAAGTAGTCCATTTGTTTCTTTAAGTATCTGGAAGTATTTTCCATAGTTTTCATGTGAGATTCAAAGTGTGCGAGTAGTGCTTCAAGCTTATCAAGATGCTCTAGTGACTTTTGATAGTTTTCATCTCTGGCCATAACAGCTTTTCTAAAGTCAGCATTGTTAGCGGTTTTAGAAAGTTTCCTCTCTTCCAACATCTTTGGTATTGTATCTAAAATAATATCAGCTTTTGCTTCCTCGACATTTTGTTTCGCTTTACAAATAGCTTCACCTACATCAATTGCATTTTTTCTAGACTCTCTCCAAGCTGATTGAAATGCAAATTCAAGACTCGAATAATTTCCAGGCACTAAGTTCTTAGCCTCATGGAATCTACCCATAGCCAAATCCCAATCAGTCGTAGCGAGTCTTAACTCTTTACAATGCTTGAAAGAAGGCACCTCCATTACAGAGGTGTTATCTTGTCGGTTTACTATATCATTCATTAGAAGTTACCGCTTTGTACCTTTTTAAAGAACTCTTCTTCACTCATGTCTGCAACACCTGCTGCAGGGTTAGTGACAGGAGCAGTTTCTACTGGCGTTTCTACCGTAGTAGTTGCAACAGCTTCCTGTGCAGGAGCCTTTTCTAGAATCTCACCTGTTGCTGTGTTAACAGTTTCACCTGCTACTTCAGCTGTTGGCTGTTGAAGGTTTCCACCGACAGCTTCCTGTGCAGGAGCTTGTTCAGCAGGAGCCGCTTCCTGTGCAGGAGCACTAGAGGCAGGGTTTGCTGTAGCTTCTTGCTTTTTCTTTTTACCAAGAATAGCATCAACTGCAACGGCACCTTCGTTAACAATTCTAGTTTCTTCCTCTGCTGTCACAGAAGGATAAACCTTATCAAGCTCGAAAGCATCAGTAGCTAGTTTACCCATGATAGCATCATTGATACTATGAGGGAATGGAGCTTCAACTTGGATTTGACCACCTTGGCCATCGTCCATATTTCTTTTTTGTTTATATTCAGTTACAGTGTAAATAGTATCTCTACCCTTACCTGATCTAGCAAATACAAAGAATCTTGCATCAGCAACGCCAATTGGGTCAACACCTTCTGAGCGTAATCTTTCGATTTCAGCTTTCAGAGATTGATAACCTCTATGACCAATTTTGAAAAGTCCAACATTACCTTGAAGGTCAAGAACATTCATATAATGCTTTGCATCTTGATTGTACTTTCTAAGCATTAAATTACATTGCTCTTGTAGCTGTGCATTCCCTGCTAATTTGGCTTGTTCAAGTTGAGCTTTAATCCCCTCTCTTCTAGTGTGAGAAATAGATTCAACCTCTACCATTCCGTCATAATTAACCTTTCTAGGTGAAAGAAACGGTTTCATTTTAGTGTCAGTTCCTACGTGACCAAATTCAACTCTGTGATAAACAGACCATTTACCTGCATCAGCTAAGTTACCCATTGGTGGTAAGACTCTCAGAATAAAAGTATTCTGATCTTTTTTAAATGTGAAATAATTTTTTGTACCTTGTTCGTACTTGGGTTTCCCCAATTTTACTTGTTCTGTCATTGCCATTCTCCTATGCTTTAGCGGCTATTGTTTTAAGGGCTTCACCGACATTGGTTTCATTAGTTTCAGTTGTTGAGACTAACGGTTGTAAATTTTTATTTGTTGTTTCACCTGCAGCTACTCTAACAACTTTAGGACTAAGTGTTCTAAGGTTATTTGAAATGCCACCGATAAAGTCTTCATCTTTACTATATAATAAGATTGGAACCATTTTTGATTTGTACCCTTTATTAACAGCATCTTTTGAAACTCTTTCAAGTGCATCTAGACCTACTACTTCTGGTCCTACAATATCACTCACAGCTTCGGCAATCAATTGTACAAATTCATTTTTGTTCTTAATAACTCTTTCATATTTAGTATTAAACATTAAAGTGTTATAAGATACAATATCTAATCTTTTTAATTTGTCTTCTAAAATATTTCCAATAACATCAAATGTTGATGCATTGACCTTTTTATCCATATAGAATGAAGGGTCGATTTCATCTGCAATTTCTTTAAATAGAGTTTTAGCATCTGTTTTAAAGCATTTGAAGTCTCTTTCAGCAATTTCAGCAAATAGAGCTGATTCGCTACCTGTTACAAGAATAAACACAGCTCTACTGAGCAGTTCGTTCTTATAAGTGATATAAAGGTCTTCTAGTTTTGTTTTTGCACTGTTAACTTGGCCTAACTTATAAGGGTAAGCTCTTGGGCTTACTGCGTCCAAGTCTGTTTCTGCAATAGTTTTGTTCTCTGTGATGTCTTCCAAAATTTTAGCTAAACTCATTTATTCTCCTATAAGTTGTTTTGTATAAATACCATACCATATATTATTGTTAAGAACACTGAAAAGATCGCTCCACAAAAAGTCATTGCAAAAAGCATTATCCCAAGTTCTCTTAAAATTTTAATAAATAAACTATAAAATCCCGAAATAACGCTTAACATCGCTCTCGCTCCTATATAAGTCTTTAATCTCTTCCATACTAGCTACGCCATCAAGGTTTTTGGAAAACTTCTTTTCAGCAATAAACTTACCATTAAGGTAGTTTATCTCTAAAACATAGATGTTCTCATTATTGTTAAGATAAACTTTCAGAAAACTATTGTCCGAAATCTCTATCTTTTCCAATTCTGATTTTATTTCCAAATCCATTAACGCTCCTGAATGTATAGTATCACAGAATTGACAAAAATCTACCAAAAAGTTCTACATATTAATTAAAAACATCCTCAACTACGATATTTCCAATATTTGTATGGTATTTTTCTTTGCCCATTTTCCTATACATGAATAAAAATATCACAGAATTCTTTTTGAGATTATCTGGATAGATAAGTTCGCCAGTATCGTAATCTGGCCATTGAACAAATTCCTCCAAATACCCATCTACATCTATGATAATTTTTAGTGCTGATTTATTTCCATTCTGGTACTTAAACTCTTTAGCTTCAACTACATAGCCTGCCAAGCAGAAATTAATAACTTGTTTGCTATCTGGCTGTACTGGTATATCTTTAAAATTCTGATACCCCTTACCACTAACCAATCTAACTTCTCGTTGATACGGGTCGATAGCATAAGTAGCTGATTCTGTATTTATTATTTGTACATTATTACATCCTTCAGATATAATATCGTGTAATTTCATTGGCATAGTAGGGAAGATAGATTTCTTTAAAATGAAGTCCTTAATAGGATTCATAAAGATATACTTACTATCAATTTGCCCATCTTTGATCTCATGCTTACAGCGTTTAGTCAAAGGGTTTACTTTAGCCAATTCTATTATCTCATCGATTGGCAAATTCATATCAATTGTGCCACTAGACTTGTCATTTATTTTCTTCTTATAAATGTTGACTTCTAGAGCATTCTCAAAGAGTTGCATCTTTTCCATCAAGTTTGGAGTACCTTCAAACAAACTATCAAGAACCCCAACATGGATTAGCTTTCTAGTCATAGCAGGCCCTACAGGGTTTTTGTTAATAAAGTCATAAACATCTTTATATGGTCTATTATCTGTAATTCTATTGGCTACTTTTTCACCAAGTCCTCGCAGGATAGATAGTTTATTTCTAATAGTTCCAGTTTTATAGTCAATTACCATCTCTTCTTTTGATAAGTTAATATCAGGTGGAGACAGAATATCTCTAACGTGTGGCCAGAATACTTCAGTGATCTCTTTCTCAGAGGCATTTGAAAGTACAGCGGTCCACCACTCTAATGGGTAATGATGCTTAAGATAAGCACAAGCGTAAGCAATCATCGAGTAAGCAACAGCATGGGATTTATTAAACCCATATCTACCAAATTTCTCAATCATTCCCCAGATAATTGCTGCAGTTTCTGCATCAGTTCTACCAACTTCAGCACTAGCTTTAATGAATTGAGGTTTTAGCTCTTCAATCATTTTCATTTTCTTTTTACCAACAGCAATACGAACATCTTCAGCTTTCTCATCATCCCAACCAGTAAGCTCTTTTGTCATTCTTGTAATTTGCTCTTGAAAAACCATAACACCAAAAGTTTCAGGCAGTAATTCATCTAGAATTCCAATTTCACCTTTACTTCTACCATGCCTACGTTCAATATATTCTTGGGCCATGTTACGGCCAGTTTTTTCATCTATAAACTCCAGAGGCCCAGGTCTTACCAACGAGGTAACAACAGCACAATCTTCAACCGATCTTGGAGCCATTGCAACAACATAAGGTGTAACCGATGTAGTGTGAAGTTGAAAAACTGTCTCAGTCTTTCCTTCACCTAGCATATCAAATACAGGACCCTCTTCAGGTAAATCCCAAACATAAGTATTTCTACCTTTGTGCATAAAGTGACCAGATTTTAATTTAGCCTCTTTTGTATCTTTTAATTTTTTGTGGCAAGTTGGACATTCCCAATTAGCCTTCTCATCAGTTCTAGCAATATGGTCAACATATTCTGTAGCTGCTGTTGGCTCATTTGTCATCAGATCAGGATCACATTCTCCACAACCCCAACTATCACTTTCACAGTGATGCCATCCTACCATTTCTGTTGTACTAAAATCAGTACCACCGAAATCTTTATCATCTCTCTTATTAACTAACTTCAAGGCCAGTTCAATATCATTCAAACATTTTACAACTAGAAAATCATATTTAAGTAGTCCAGTTGCCTCAACCTCATCTGGCTCATATTGAGTAACATTTTCAACACCTGCCACAGTCATGGTAGGTATAGTTTCAATTATAGGTTTATCTGCAATAACGAACCCACAAGGATGTCGGCCATTTTGTCTAACAATTCCTAGAGTCTTTTGAACGATAGCCCATTCTTCAGGTCTAGCTTCAGCATAAGCTCTTAATTTAGGGTCTTTATCAATAAGACCATCAATGTGATCACCATCATCTGTTTCATATCCGAACACGAATTCTTGGTCATTTACACCCATTGGAGTAGCTGGCAAGTTCTTCGCAAGCTCTTCGATTTCATCTTCAACCTTACCGTTAACAAAACGGTTAACGTCCCTAATACTTGATTTAAGCTTCATTAGAGTACGAGTCGATATCTGAGACCATTTCCCCTTATAATAGGTCTCTAAGAAGCCATCAGGGGCTACTAATAGGTCTCTATCAGGTAAATCAACGTCAACATCGGGCTGAGTACCCTTCTTGATACGTCCAAGTGTTAGAAATCTAGAAAAGTACAGTCCGTACTTAATAGGATCACACTGAGTAATTCCCATACAGTACATTAAGAAGCTTCCACCTGCCGAACCCCTTGCAGGGCCTACGAGCTTACCTCTTTCAGTATAATAATTTAAAGCTTTCTCGATTGGAAAGAAATATGGTAGAAAATCAAGAACCCCATTGTCATGGATTACATCGATTTCATGTTTTAATAATTTTCTCTGAACAGGATCACCTGCATTGAACCTTCCTACTCTTTTAACAATTTCCATAGCAGCAGCTAATGGATTCTCATGGTCTTGAACTAATTGATAATCATATTTAAGTTCAAAGTTATCAAAGTTACTTGCCCACTTATAGTTATTGTCAATTAAGTCTTCTAGGAAAGCTAGGTCATAATGTTTTTCAAAATAAGTCTTAACATCTTCTGTCGATTTAATTGAGTGAGTAGCGTATATCCTAGTATCTTCACCTAGCTTCAAGTTCTGAGCTAGTTTATCTTCATTGTCTGCATAGTAAGAATAATCATTGATAATCAGTGGCACTTCAAATCTATTGGCCAAAGCAATCATCAGATCATTGTATTTTTTATAAATATCCACACTAATAGGTTTAAAGCTATTGTTGTTACAAGCTGAGATAATATCTTTGTTTACATTGTATCCAATCCCATTTACATATACTTTTTTGATTGATTTATGTTTACCAATTTTATCAGCCACTTCTTCAAGTGGAACCCTAAAGGTTTTAGCATAATCTGTCTCGGCCAAAATAGATGAATCTAATGTTACCGTTTGTCCGTCAGCAAATGTAAATACACTTGATGTTACCCATTTCTTATCAAACTCTAATGGAATGACTGAAGCATATAGGCTACTGCTGAATATATTTCGTAGCTTATTAAATACTTTTACAGCTACTCCATTCTCTCCTACGAGATAGTTTTTAGTTACAATATCTTGTGGTCCACCGACAACAGCAATAAAATCTTCACTTGCAAAGTCGATTAAATCTTTCCAATTAAATGTAGGATATTCTTGGTCCAGTATTTTAACAGTAGGTCTATTGTCTTCTGAAACTTTTTTAACTAGATATTGGTATGCCGCTTGATTTTTGGCATGTAGTGTGATTGTATAGTATTTGATCTTTTCTGATTTTGTACCTTTGGTTATGTCACATTCTCTATCTACAAAGTACAGTTCACAGCCTATAATAGGTTTTAAATCTTTCTTCTTAGCAGTATTGTAGGCTTTAAAAGCATTAGTGAGCATACCATTATCGGTACAAACATAATATCCCGTATCAAGGCTCTTAGCCTTTTTAACCATAGAACCTAGCGTAGAACCTGTTAGGAAGCTAGATGGATGTGAATTTGGGGATACAAAATTTCTCATTATTTTACCAACACATAGGTTACTACAAAGTTAATCAATAAACACGCAAACCAATAAGTAGCTAGTCCATAGCTCTTATCTGAGGTATAAGAAAAAATAGCCCCTACCTGCATGAGCATCATTATATTTACAAATAAATGTTGCTTAAGCATTAATACACCCTCATAACATTTGACTCATCTGCTTCATTGAAGCGGTCAAGATTGCACATTTTAATATCATGAACCCTGTGACCACCTATAGAGTATTCACATCTAGCAATCTCTTTTCCATTTCTATAAATACGATCAACTCTATATTCTCTAGAATATTTCATTAATTCATCAAGTGAATTGGCGAAAAAAATCTCTGCCTCATCATCTTCACCATCACAACTAGGACAGTCATAGAATCTATAAGCTGTAGCGTGATATGTATAAGAAACATCTTTCTCTGGAAGTAAAGCTTCAGCTTTTTTATCTGCTATTTCTTTTCTTCTATTGTTATATATAGATTTCATTAGAGAAAGCTCTTCTACTGAATATCTTTCAGCACACCACATCCAACACTCAAAGGTGCTAGATTCGATAGTTTCATCGCTTAGTAATTTTCCTATCCACCATTCTATATAACCTTCGTCCATTATAGCTCCACTATCTTTAATAAGTCATTATCAGCTTGTGCAGCTCCTAAGTTCGCCACCGTACTTTTTTTGAGTAAATCACATAGTCTGATATAGATTTCTTTTGTCATTTCTACATCGGCTTTGGCTGTATGAGCCTTACCTTTAACAAGACCAAAATATTCAATCAAACTACTAACACTACCAACATTGCTAGGTAGTATTCCAATCTCTTTTAACCATGTTACGATTAATGTGGTATCTAATGAATTGTGGTGAACACCAGCTTTCTTGTATTCCTCTTCTGTTAAAAGGTCTTGCTCATTCATAAAAGGAATGTCAAAATAAACAATATTTGCACCAAGAAATCTAAAGTGATTTCTTTTCTTATATATCTTATGTCTTCCAAGCATCGCTAGAATTTTAATTTTCCCTTCTGCATATGTGATTGTCTCAGGATTGGCCAAATGCTCTTCTGGATTAATACCAGTTATATCGTAGGCCTCTTGAGTACCATGGATTTCACCATCATTGTTTTTAAGAAGGAGGTGGAGGTCTTCTAAGAGATTCCAATTCTCATCCCAAATAGCGAAGTAAGCTTCGTTGATAGTGTCATTTTTCTTATCAAATCCACCAGTTTCTAAATCAAATCCCAAATAATGCATATCTTTCCTTTTCTATATAATATCATAAGTTTTTACTTTTCTTTTCTTAGCCAACCGATAGAGAATACATATCTCGTACCTTCTCTTACCTTCGTTACTCTATGTGTGGATAAATCTGGCCGAAATTTATGAATACGACCTTTTTGAAGTTTTTCATCTGAAATAAAACTTCCACCTTTAAAATTACTATTAAGTATAAAGTTTATACGATGATGTTCGTACCCATCTGGAGACCCATCTTTATGAGCGTCTATATAGGAACCTGTAGGGAATTTAAGAAGATATACATCAAACTTAAACCTACCAGAAGTTAAGATGGCCATTTTCATATAGTGGGTCATCTTTCGACCTTGTACCCAATCAAGCCTTAGAAATACAGTAATTCTTCTAAGTAAATTGACGCTAAATATCCTTAATCCACTGTTTTTCTTGTAAAATGTTAGGTGTTTGCTAATCATTTAGTCTCCATAAAAAACAAGGCTCACTTTATGGCCCTGAGTAATCATACCTCATTTTAGCAGTTCATGAGTGGGTTATGGTTATGACCCATACAGTATGTCGCCCCTAGAACTACAAAGCCTCAACAGGCTGGCAGTATGACTACATAGTATCACAAAAAAAAGGCCCTGTCAAAGAAAGGGCCGCACTATTATTGAATTTTAAATGATTTTAAACGCCTAGAGAATCTTGGAGTTTTTTGATTGCACCAGCATATGTTTTTTCGACTTCTTCTTCGGTTAAATTCAACACCTTAGCTATAACATCGTTTTCTACACCATCTGGATATTTGTCTATTAATTTCTTAATACTATTCTTAAATTTTGGGTAATCTATATAGTCTTCTTCTTCGTTAATTTTACGCTTCTTTTCTTCTGTCATGTGGAAACTCCAATACATTGTTTTTAAATTGTTCTCGATAAGCTTCTTCAAACACTTTCATGTCTTCTTTAAGGTAGTCTTCTTTCCTTCCTACAATCTGCTCTAATGGTTGGATTTTCTGCTTATACAGTTTAACCCTCATTTCTAGTAAGCTTTTCTGTTGTACGATCTTCCTATACTCAGGTAAACTCACAGCAGCTTTGCTGGTTTTCAAAAAGTGTAAATTCTCATTTGTTGCAGTTAACATTTTCAGGTTATAGAAAAGTTCTGCTTTAAAGCGTTCAAGGTCTTTGGAAAGGATATTTAGTTCCATTTCCATTCCTAAAATTTTGCCTCTCAGCTCTTTAACTTCTCTCGATTCCTTCACTTGTCTCTGCCTTCCTTCTGTAGCCACAAGCACAACTCTCTATTTTAAATTTGCCCAAATTAAACTGGGTGTATCTTTCTTCATCCATAGTACCACATTTAGGGCATTTGTCAACAATAAAATCTTCAAACTCATCTGGATTCTTTTTCTTATCTTCTCTGCCTTTTTCTGTTTCTTTATAACCATGACCTTTGACCATGTTTAAAACTTCTTCTAGGCTTTTGTCGGATAATTTATCTTGAATAAAATCACAGCTTTTATCATACGCTCTTCCGATTGTCTTGTTTTCAGACTCTAGCTGTTTTATTTTCTTTTTTAAATTTCTAACCTGTGCCTTTAGTTTCCTATTGGCATCTTTAACTCTTCCTTCTTTTTCTTCTGGGTAAACTACGCTAAACTTCTTACTATTATTCCTCACGTACACACTCCTATGTATCGTCCTATACTTTAAAGATTACTTTTAAGTGAAAATGTCTAAGTAGCTGGAATTGCTAACTAATCCAATAAGATGTTGAAACTTCGATACATTTTATATCGCCTATCAGAATCAACAAAGCTATTTAGCGTTTGAGAAGCCCCTGCATTGAAGCCTAAAACGGAAGCATAACTGTCAGTACCTGTAAGACAGCCATTGATCTGCATACGCCCATCTCTAAAGCTTGTAGACTCATGAAAATGGCCTCCACGCATATAATCTAGGGTTCTACGCAACTGATGTGCTCTCTTAGTTAGAAGGCCCTCTAAGGACTTTCTATCAGGACTTTTGCAATTATCATAGTGTTCATAAAGAACAGTATTTCCGTATATTTCAATAACGGCCCAAGGGTCTTTGGGGATTGTGAATTCTATATTTTTAAGACCACCGACTTCACATAAATCTTTTA
>CERP01021673.1_pt1 | contig 17552 bp, 17 predicted proteins | sample 530801 | NCBI WGS metagenome assembly CERP01 (sample SAMEA2620991, study PRJEB7988) | marine metagenome | biome: marine biome (ENVO:00000447); feature: surface water layer (ENVO:00002042); material: "saline water (ENVO:00002010), including plankton (ENVO:xxxxxxxx)" | depth 5 m | reverse complement strand
AATTTATTTAAATTATGTTTTAAAAATGGTTATTATGATTTTAAAAAGGGTAAGGTCGTAGATTATGATATTGATACTCATACTACAATCAAAATTAATAGAGATTATGCAGAACCTACAAGAGAAAACATAAACGCTGTATATGATAAAATATTAAATCCTATTTTTAATAATGATAAGGCACTTATGGAGTGCTGGTTAAATTATATAGCAAGAGGTCTCGCAGGTCATATAGAAGATAAAAACTGGGGAGTAGGTATCGGTGAGAGAGACTGCGGGAAAGGTGTATTAGTAGGTATGCTTGAGAATTGTTTCGGTGAATATTGTAGAAGCACTAACTCAGAAAACTTCTTATTTAAAAATAATGGGGCTGATAGTGCGAAGGCTCTATCATGGTTAGTCCCGTTCGAGTTTAAACGTCTTTTATTAACTAATGAAATTACGAGAGACTCAGAAGGTAAATATAGAATTAATGGAAATATCTTAAAAAAGTTATCTTCTGGCGGAGATAAAATAGAGGCAAGAGTTAATCATAAAGACGAAATAAATTTTAAGATTCAGGCTCGGGTATGTATGTTCTGTAATGATCTACCACCAATAGAACCAGCAGACGCGAAAGAAACTTCATATATGTTTAGGTACCCTTCTAAGTTCTTAAATGAAGACGACGAAAGATTAGGTAAACCATTAATGAGAAAAAAATACAATATTGTAAATGAAGAGATAGAGTATGAAAAAGACGAGGACGGAAATGATATTTACGTTAACGTATGTAATTTCTATAAGAAGGACGACGATATAAAGTTCTGGTCTAAAAAACCAGAGATTATGAATGCATTTATTCATATTATCTTTAATCATTATGGTAAGAAAACTTCTATCCCTGAAACCATGAAGGAGGAAATGAATGACTTTCAGGAAGAAGAAAAAGAAGAGGATAGATTCTTAGACCTCTTCAACTTTTACGGAGATAAGGACTGGAACAAAGATAGAAAAGACTGGGTATCAATTACTCAGATAAACGTTCTATTAAAGAAAGCTCAGATTAATTTATCGGCTCAGAAATATAAGAATTATTTACTATCTAGAGGAGCGGTTAAAGGTAAAAAGTTAAACGAACAAACAAATAAAAGGGAGTATTGCTGGGTTAATTTACAAGTTAACGAGCATAAGGTAAAACAAATGGCGGAAGGTTATGCTATGGAAAGCGACGACGAAGAATAAATTATTTTTTACTTTTTTTATTATTATTAAGTTTTTTATTAGGTTTAGGTTCTACAAAAATAGGACCCTTAATTTTCTTTTTTCTTTCTCTATAATCAATAATATCAGCTACATAACTTTTAGGAGCAGGGACGATTTTAGTAGATTTCTTTTTCTTATACATTTAATAAACATGTATATAAAAATTTATAATTCATTATTTTTAAAAACCTGAAGGAGCAGGAGCAGGAGCAGGTTCAGGTTCAGTATATTCAACGTAAGATTCAGAATGATAAATATGATTATCTTCTCCTGAACTTAAATGACGAGTCTTAAACATTTTATCCATTTTCTTCTGCTCTTCTTTCATGGCTTCTGGGTGATTAACTCCATTTTTAAGAAAATAGTCAACAGATTCTTTTTTAGACGGCATTATTTATTTATATTTTATAAAATATAAAAAATAATATTTATTAAATTATAAATAAATGTCTTCTCTTGTAATATGCGGAAATGAAATCAACAACGATACGGGAGGGTCTCAATTTCAGTCAGCATTTAGTTTTAATAACCACCTCAAACAACCTTTAAGAATACCTCCTAATAGTGAGGTAGCGGTACAGAGTTTAAAAATTGTTAAAGAAGGAAGTCTTACGATTTCTCCTGATACTAAATGGTATCAGTTCTTCGGTGAAAAACTATCAAGCACTACGTCTCAAGCAGAAACAACCTCGGCACCCATACCTGCGACTTTCGGTATTACTGATAATAAATCAGTCAGAGCGAGTGAACTGGCTACTGAACTGCAATCAGCAGTCAATAAAGGAGTCGCCAATCCTGAGACTTTCGGTTTTAATGAAGTATCTCAGATAGAAGATACCGCGGGAGAGTTCGACGGATTCAGATATAACTTTAAGACCAGAAGTAATGCGTCGTCCTTAAATGTTTTACCTACTAAATGGGTTAATAGTTATGACGAAGCAGACGGATACATGGTCTATAATTCAGCGAGTAATACTTTAACAGGAGGCAAAAACAATAGTCCTTATAATGTAGCTATCGGAACAGATAATCCAATCGCTCTGAATAACGGGGAGTATATAGTAGATTTATCAAATGCCTCGGGGACTAACTGGTCGGTAGGATTAACAAGGAGCAGAGCTTCGGGTAAAAATCCTGATTATTCAAATGCAACTGATAGCGATATTTACAAGACCTCTAATATATTCTGCGACTTCTTAGTAGGATCATTTCAGAGACCAGATAATCAGACAAGATTTATCAGAGTTTATCAGGCTGTATATGATAGCACTTCGGACAAATTCGACGACGAAAAACCAATCGCCATGAAAGAAGTAGACTATACCTCAGGGTCAGGGGCTTTTAATTCTTTATATAACTGGTCTACCAATACCTCCGCAGGTGATAATTATACAAAGGTAAAAATATCAGTTGTAAATGAAAAGGTAAAAGTAGAACTATACAACGCGAACGACGGATATCTGGTCTTAGTTTCTCCTGATAGTCCAAGTAAACTAAATAAATATAAACCAGTAGCGGATTCATGCAGGGCGTTATATCCTCTAGCATATATTCAGTCTAACGCCTCAACTAAATATCTTACGATAGATAAATTCGGAGGTAGAGATATAGGTATGACTTATGGATTATCTGACTGGTGGGGTTATTTAAGTAGGAATGATTTAGAAGTTAAATACGGGCAGGAGGTAGATACCCGTATTTATAATGATAAAGGAAACACCGCAGAAACTCATACCTATAAGGGACTTAATGCTTCAGGTTTCTTAGATTATGATTTCGTCATGATTGTAGATAGAGACCCGAATGATAGATACAAGGATACGCAGGACGCGAGAGCAAGCAGTATTTTAGGATTTAACACTAAATCAGTATTAGATACTTATGACGCGACCAATAGTTTAGGGGGAGGTTATTACGATAGCACTTCTACACCAACTCTGAAATCAACCAGTTCAATATTCGTTAGACTTAATAATTTTAATATTACAACTTATAACGCCAACGTAAGTGCATTCAGTAATATTATATATTCAGCTCCTCGGTTCTCTACGGGTACAGATAAGAACGTAGGCTCCCTCTTTTTCGAGAGTCCAGAGAAGTCATACGTTTCACTAAACAACGAATCGGAGCTCGTAGCGAATAGTTTCAGTATTGATTTAGTAAATGAAAATGAAACCCTCGCTACTGATTTAACTGGTAAGAGTGTATGCATTCTTCATTTTAGAAAATCTCCGAAAATGTAAAGTTTAAATCTTAAAAATTATTATATTTTATATAATATAAATGGCTATATTATTAAATGGAGATTGTTTAGAATTATTAGATACGATAGAAGATAAATCAGTAGACCTTATATACTGCGACTTACCTTATGCCTCAAATACATTCGGTAAATGCGTATCGTGCGAGTGGGACAAACCAATAGACTTAGAGAAATTATGGTCTAAATTAATGAAAAAAAAGAAGGAAAGAACTCCTATTTTTATGAGTTGTAATGTAAAATTAGGTTATGAATTAATAAAGACAGCTCCTAAAAAATGCCCTTTCAGATATGATTTAGTATGGATTAAAAGTAGTAGTTCAGGATTCTTAAATAGTAAGCGTATGCCTCTTAGGTCTCATGAGCTAATATATGTATTTTATGAAAAACTCCCTTTTTATGATTTAAGTTCTCATAAAAATAAATTTATTGATAAAGAAGATTCAGTTGAAGCGAAAGACGGGACCTATGGTAAAATAGATATTAAACAACCTAAAACCGCAGGGGCAAGGTGGGATCCACCTTTACCTAATAGCGTTTTACCGAAGGGAGCTCAGATTCATTCAGCTCAGGTTAAAGGAGAAAATAATATATATGGAAGTTCTAACGGAGGTAATATAGGTAATATACATGGACCTAATTACGAACCACCTTTACCTGATAGCGTAATAAAAGGAGTTAATAATACATACAATACAGAAGGAAGAAAAAAACCTATTCAGAGACTTCATAATGAAGCAGTTTACGAACCACCTTTACCTGATAGTATTTTAGAAGTTAAATCAACTAGAGGAAAACATTCTACGGAGAAACCAGTAGATTTAATAAAATGGATATTAAAGTATTATTCTAAGGAAGGCGATATCGTTTTAGACGCAACCATGGGAAGCGGTTCTACTGGTGTAGCATGTAAAGAAATGAAACGCGACTTTATAGGTATAGAAATGAATCCTGAAATATATGAGGTCGCAGTTAATAGAATAGAACCTTAAAGTTTAAATTTTTAAATTAAAATATTTTATATAATATAAATGAGTTTACCGAATATTTCTATTTTAGTGCCTACTTATAATAGGAGTAAATTTTTACCTTTATTAATCCATAATCTTAAATCCCAGACATATCCTCATAATAAATTAGAGGTATGCATATATGACGACGGAACCGAACCTTTTACAGATAACGTAGCAGGTTTACAATTAGATATTTATCCTATTAAATTAGTATATCATAGAGATAAAGTAAAAAAAACAATAGGAGAAAAAAGGAATTATTTAGTTAAAAAATTAAGTAAAAATAAGTTCTTATGTTTTATGGACGACGACGATATATATAGTAATTCATATATAGAATATAGTTTTAATTCGTTGAAAGAAAATAAAGCGGGTTTAGTAGGTAGTAGTAGTATGTTATTTACATATCCAGAAAACGAATATAAGATAACAGGTATTAAATGCCCTCATAAATTTCAGATACACGAGGCAACCATGTTATTTACCCGTAAATATTTTAATAGTATGGGAGGTTTCGAGAATAGTTCTCAAGGTGAAGGAGCGAGATTTATCCAGAATCAAGATAAGAACGTATTTAATACAGATATAAATTTAGTTATGATATGCGTAGCTCATAGCGGTAATACAATAGATAAACAGCAATTTAATACGAAAGATTTAGAACTGGATACTTATGACGGAAAGGATAAAATAGATATATTAAATAAGATTTTATGTATAAAATAAAATATATCATATATTATTAAAATATGGAATATACAGATTTAACGATCTTAGACTGCAATAGAAGCCATTCTATACAAGCGATAGCAGGTAATAATGAGAATACAGCTCTCTATACGAATGAATTAGGTAGAGGTATAGAGTTAAACGCAGGAGATAGGGTTTCGGTACAGGGTGCTTATATTTCAGAAATCGGAGCAGGAGCCGATACCATAGAATTAAAGGGAGAAAGTTTCGGGAAAGGCAGAACTATTAAGTATATTCATGAGGTAGAAGAATATCCAACTACTTTAAATGATACTGAGGCATATCCTTCTACTGATTTAGCAGACCCTTTAATTACAGGATATCAGAGATTACGTAGTGAAGAGAGAGAGTTTACTTATGAATTAAAAGATAATGAAACCTATATTACTAATCAGTATTATCTAAATACTTCGGGAGATAGCGGATATGTATTTTTACCCAGACGTTTCGTATATCCTTCTACGATAAACGCTTCTACATGGACGGAGGCTGATAGTTATAGTAATGGAAGGGCTTCTAATCAGATAGCGGGTCAGTTCGCCTCATGTGATTATATGTATATAGAAGGAGGAGATAGAGGAACGACTAACGCTTCAGGTTTTTATAGATTACAGAGCGACTGCTCCCGATTAACACTATTAAGAAGAATAGACGACGCTGATTTTCATTCTACCGATTTAAGAGCTGAGATAAAGAGAGAAAATGGAGGCGTAGTAGGGGGTAGATATCCAGAATTTAATATACACCCGTCCCATGCTACATATAAAATTTATAAAGATTATTTCAAGATATCTATCAATACTGGTTTTACTTCTCCTGAAAATATGGGAGACGAAATTACAAGGCAGTTAAAGATAGCCTCTCCTCCTCAGGTATTTCAGAAAATAGATAATAGTGGAGAGATTAGAGATATTAGCGTTTATTTTTCAACTAATACTTATAAACCTTTTCTATGTGGTTCATTAGATACATTTACTAAGGATAAATTAGACGAGTTTATAAAACCATTAACAGACGGGACGAAGGATAAACAGAAATCGCAGGATTATAATAGTAATTATTATAATATATATTGTAAGAGACCAGAAATTAGAGAAGCAGGTCAAGAGTTAAACACTTATCAGGGGTTATCATTAAAAAACGATTTATATACGTATGATAGACCTGACGCGGTATTGATTTTAGATTTAGAATGGAGCGAGGATAATTTACAGAAATTAAAGAAGTTTTTCTCAGCTCAGAAATTATATCCTGAATTATTTGATAATTACAATTTCTCTAAAATGCAAGGTCCTTTTTTCTCAGCAGATTTACAAGACATAGTCATTAATTCGGTAGATAATACGAGATACGTCCATATGAATCAGGCTCAGTTCGCAGGAGATAATGACTATTTAGGAGGTGATAATATGAATACTACTGAATTTGAGGGAGATCCAGTAGAACCAACCCGCCAGTCTTTACCAGCATTTATATATTTTGATAAAAACCTTGAGGAGAAATATACGGAAGGAGCGGATCAAGACAATTTATCTTATGGTTTCGGTTTAAAAAGAGAAGTAGGAGGAGTAGAATATATAGCATTAACAACGGAGAAAATAGGAGGACTAAACGATAGATTATTCGGACCACCAGAAGCGAGACATGGTTTAGGAGCAGGTAATCGTATAGGAGCTGATTATTCTTTTAATTGTTATGGTGGATTTTATGCATGTGGATTAAATGGTCGTTGTGATAAAGACTACGCTCAGGTTAACGAGTGGGGCATTCTAAATGCTTCTTCAACGGGAGTAGAACCTAAAAATTTAACTTCGGGATTAATCAGATATAATTATATAGGTTCTAATAATCCTATATTTAAATATGATCCAGAACAATCTCGTTTTTTCTTCTCAGGACTACATACGCCAGAAGTCGCAGGTCAGGTAGACATTAACGCAGGAGATAACGGACAGAGCCCAGCCGTTCAAGATAATACAGCACAGGGAGGAGTATCAGTTTATAAATTAAATAAAAGAATTAATGAATATGTATACTCGCCTGATATGAGACCTTATGATAAATCCGCCTCAGGTCATTATACGGATACTGATATAGGCAATAAAGAAAGAACCTTATCTATTAAGAATAGAAATATTAAATCATGGTCTATCTTTGATAGTATATGCGGAGTTTATTTTTCAGACTTAGGATATGATAAAGAAGATTTTGATAGAGGATTATGGGGATTATTAGGATTCGAATACGACCAATTATTCTCTAATCCTACTGGGACTAATAATAGAACTACAAGGATTACGCAGGACGATAAATTAAGTATTATAACTACTAATTGTAATATAGTATCTTCAGATACAAGAGATTTTATAACTAATCAGTTCGGAGCTGTATTCTTTACGAATCAATTACCGACGCAGTCTATTATAACATTTTCAGACCACGGCAACCCACTTAATCAGATAGACCCTGCAATATCTCAGTCAGCGGTTAGTTTTCAGATATTAGGTTCTAAATTACCACGTAAAATGTTAAGACCTTATTATACAATTAGAAGCGATATCATAGATAGTAATCATTACGTAGGAGGTACAGATAGTAAAAGTATTTTACCAGTAGTAGCGATCTGTGATAAACAATACTCAGGAGGAGATTTCGTTTTTGGTGCTGAGAATGAATTTACTTTTACAATAACTAAGAAAAAAGTCATTACTACAATTACTACCGCTATTACAGACCCTAATCAATCATTCGCCAGAGTGGACGCTGATAGTGCAGTAATATATAAAATAGAAAAGAATAGAAGAGCAGAGCAGGATTTAATACCTAATTATTTAAAAGCATTAGAAAAAGAAAATGAAAAATTAAAGGGTCAATAAGTTTAATTTCTGTAAAAATAAAATGTTGTATATATATAAATGAGTATTGTTGAAAAAATGGAGCTCGAAGAGATTATTAGTCATTATGCACGTAGAGGAGATTTAGAAACGTTAGCTCTCTTACGAATGATACAGGAGGATATAGAGAAATCATTAGACCCTGACTACGATCCCGATTCTGATAGTGAAGAGTATTCAGAATATTCTGATAGTGAAGAAGGAGAGGAGGAGTTAATAGAAATAAATCCTTCTCTTAATGGATTTTGTTCTCTATCATGATAATAACACTATATTAATCTTATATTCTACCTATTATATCATTAAAATACCTCTTAAATCTAATATTATACCTAAAATAGCACTTAAAAATACATAAATTACGTAATTTATTATTATTTTAAGTCATTTTTAGTCATTATTTAAGTTTAATACCTTATTTTAAGTATATTATTATCATTATTTAAGTTTAAAAGATATTAAAGATATATTATTAAATATAATTAAGTATAAATATGATATATAATGGTTCAGAAGGTTCAGTCTGTTTTTATTTTAAAGGTCTACTTATCAGTAGCTATCCATTAACTAAAAAGAAAACTTTACAAGCATATTTAAATCAGGGAGAAGAACTTATATATGAAAGTAATTCTATACCTATTCAAGTTCAGATAAAAACATATCTGCATTTTTGTAATGCGATATATTCTCGTAAGAAAAATAATCAACCTATTCGGAGGTCAGACCATATATATCTTTTAAATTGTCTGACTGCTCTCATGAGATTAAGAATTATTGAGAATGACGAATTAAATGGTTATATGTGTTTCCCTAAAAAGTAATTATTTATTTTAAACCCTTATGAAGTTTTTTAACCTCAGGGTCATTTAATATCTCTTTGTTTTCTAAAATGAACTTAACTACTGATTTCATTTTAGACCTTTTCTCTTTTTCTTTATCTTCTCCTGTCTTCTCCTTTTTAGGTTTAGGTTTGGTTAGTTCCTCAGCCTTCTTTAATGTAATATTACCTTCTCTCCTACTGACTTTAGGGTCTATTGATTTCTTTATATGATTGACTACATATCTTCTTTTTTCTATTAACTTAATTAAACCTTCTCTATCAGTTCCTTTCGGTATAGTTATCTTACTTAAAATATTATGAGCTTTGATTAGTTTTCTTAATTCGGTAGCCGTAAGTTCTCCTTCTGGTACAGATTTCTTAGGGGGCATAAGTTTATATTATATTAAAATAAAATATTATATAATATATAATGATTAATAAAAGTTTCAGTAAGGGAGATATGCTCGATATTATGAGAGAGTTTAACATAGATATACCGAACTCTAATAATATGGATAAATTACAGCTCAGCGTTAAGTTGTGGGCTTATATAAATAATCAACCAGAAATTAAATCTGATACTGAAATTTATGATATTGAAAATAAAGAAGAATTACTAAATTATTTATCTACTAAAAATCCTGATAAATTATTATCAGTAAAAGAAAAAACGAAATTAATGACCTTTTGTAAAGAGGTTATAGTTTACTGCAATAATGGATTTAATATTGATTGTTCTTCTTTTAATAGTATAGAAGAGATTCATATACCTTGTAATGATATCGCGATCCATGGAGATATACCTTCCGTAAGACGTGCTATTAAATTATTAAATAATGATCCTAAACTTAAATATAAGATAGAACCTATTATATCTAATAAAGTTAAAATACAATTAGAATTAAAAAAAAAACATAAGGTTAAAAAATATTACGGATTAATTAGTAAAGAGGGTTCTTTTATTCTCTCGTTTGATTAACACCTAAGAACTCCTCGCAGTCCTCAGGTAAGAATGTATTACTATTTATATCTTCAGTTATTTTTTCTAAATATTTAATATTTACGTATACCTGTTTTATCATGCCTTTCTCTTTATGATAAAAGTCAGATACTCTATACTCTCCTTCTCTATAATTCCATACATATAACCCGTTAGTAAATAAAAAATAAAATTTCCATTTCCGAGGGTCTTTCTTATTCATTAGATACTCTAATTTATTATATCCGAAAAAAGTCTCTTCATAACGATCATAACTATTATATCTGCTTTTTAATTCAGCTACTATTTCGGTATTTCTAAAATCTACCTGTTTTTTATTATTTTTATAGAACTTGAATATATCAGTCTTATATACATGCTTATTTAAAAAGTAAACTACTAATTTCTCATTCTTAGCCCCATTCTTTAAATCTTTAATCAATTGGTATCCCATTATATCTATACAATATAATTTTTTTAAGTAATTTAAACTTAATTATAGATATTCATTCTTCTTTTTTAATGTAAACATTCTGAGCCATTTCGGTACTATGACCCATTACCTTAGCGTCCTTCTCCATTTCTTCCTTTACCTTACCATACTTAGAACTTAAATAAATTTTTCTTAACATGGTTGTAGATATTGACTTCCCCATTCTTTTCTTAGTTTCTTTAAGGAGGAGCTGACTTAATGCATTACGAGATAGAGGTTTACCTGTACTACTTTTAAATAAAACTCCCATACCATTAATACGAATATATAGTCTTAAAAGTTTTTCTAAATCTTTTGGTATATCTATATCTAACTCTTTATATTTAGCTGAGGTCTTATAATTATTTAGAACCATAAACATACTATTTTTATTGATAACTAAATAGTTCTTTTCTTTCTTGTCTTCCTCTGATAATTTATTATATGATCTCTTATTGATTGCCTCCATACCAGCGAGATCATTTCTCATAGGTAATCGAGTATAAATATTGAATAAAATATATGATTGTAAAAGTGCTTTATCTTTAGGAGTTAAATCCTCTTTCTTCTTTATCTTTCTATTTTTAATTTCAGTAGCCATATCATTTATCATGTTGTTAACTTCTGATATATCTACGAAATTATCTTTTTGTTTATCGCTTATAATCCCCGTTGCCTGTTCTTCTTCATATTTTTTATTTAGTGTATCTCTTAACTCTATATATTCCTCTATTAAAGGGTCTTCCTTCTTTTCTGATACAGCCATTAAATAAACTATAATCGCATTATAATAATTTCTCTGAGTTGTATAGTGTAAATCTCCTATTTTTTCTTTTACATTATCAGGTTTTTTTAGAAAAGAAAAAGAATCTGATTCTAATAGTTTCTGTAATTTTAACAGGTTAGAACTATACATTTTAATAGTGCTATCTTTTGCATTCGGGCGAGATTTTTTCAACGTTTCCATTAGATTATCTTTATTACTCATATTATATTTTAGTATATAATAAGATTAAAAATATAAATTTAAAAAAAATAATAAAAAAGTCTGTAAGGTCTGTAAAATAAAAATGATAAAAAGTTTATTTCTAATATGAATAATTATATCTCTTCATACTTTATTTTAGGGTTTTGCTTTTATTTTATTAATTTTTACAGACTTTATAGACTTTTAGAAAATATAGATAAATAAAATGATTATTAATTACTGAAATATAACGTCAACTTTTCCGTCAACAATAGTCATGATTTTCTGAACCATAATCCAGCACCGAGAGACGTATGGTTTCTGAGTGTCTTCTAATCCGCTTAATTTAGAATGAAGTTCTAAACCTCTGCTATCAACACGAGCCCCGTCATTAAATCGGTATGCAGTATAGAACTGCTGACCGAGGAGTTGGTCTTGATTATCGCCTCCTACGCTATGTCCCTCGAACTTGTTATCTTGGATAGAATAACCCTGACGAGCATACATACCACGGGCTATGTGAGGGACTCCTCCTTCTGCGTCTTGTAATCCGTGAAAGTGAAGGGCGGAGTTTGACCTATCAATAGGATAGAGAAATTTATCATTCTTCTTGAAGTTAGCGGTAAGTTTTCCGTATGTCCCCTTCGCCGAACTTTCAGGGGCTACGGAGCGGTAATCGCATAGAACAGATTTAACAGGTCCCGAAGCTGTAATTAGTTCAGAAGTAATACCTACTACTGCTTTACTAACTACTCGACCAGCACCTCCTACATTACGAATCTGGTTCTCCCAGTCGTCCGAAGAAGCGAGAGTAGTCTTAGTTAGACGGGGTTCCATGAATGAATATGAATATCCTACGTCTGACTTTCTGTATGCTTCCATTTCTTCGCCGTCCAGCATAGTATAATCAGCGATTAGACGGGTTTCTTTTGTATTGATTGAGAAATCTTTGGTAAGGTCTCCACCAGAGGCGATAGATACTCGCTTCTTAGGTGTTGTAAATGTAAGTTCTAACTGAACGTCTTCCATGATCGTAAAAAGTGGTAGTTCGTTGCCCTTGAGGCAGGGCACGAGGTCGTCTAACCGAATAGAGAAAACAGGCTCGTTGCTTAACTTCATGAAATCCCATACAGATTGGTTAGTATCGGTAGCACTTGAAGTGTCTACTACTTTCTCCTTTCCATTATCAATAGTAATCCGAGAGCTATCATTTGTTCCCCCGTCGTCATACGCTACACCCATGGAGAGAGCTCTACCCGATAAAAACTGCTCTCTTTCCTTGATTACCGATTGATCCATAAATAATGTTTCGTAGGCGTGTAGGTGTCCCCAGTCCTGTACCTCGCAGATAGTTTTACCTCCTACCCTGAATGTTGCTCTCTCTATAAGAGCCCCTACTCCCACCGATAGAGGATAGAATGATTCAGTAGAGGGGTCGTTTAAAGAGAATGTAATACGAGAACCTGCATTTAATACGCCCTTGTTCTCGATCTGAAATCTTAGACTCGTGTCCGAGTGAAAAACTGGCTCTAAAATTGACGTATCAGTTCGGGACGTAGGGTCTGTTTCTTGGGCTCCTGCTCTTAAAAAGTCTGGTTTAGTGAATTGGCTCATTTATATTTATAACTTAATAAATATAAAAATTTTAAAAAAAAAAGTTAAAAATTTAAGTATAGATATCATAAGGGGTTATATAATCTAATGGTATATAATTACTTATATATTCTCCGCCTATACCTGATATATTTTTCTGGTTATAATAATATTTACCACTTAATACGAAAAATAATAATCTATCAATATCTTCCATGACTTTATCATAATTTCTTTTATTATTTTTTATCTCTTTATCTTTTTTCATTTCCTCAGTTCTTTTTTTCAGAATTAGAGAAAATATATCTTCTGGTAAATAATTCATTTATTTATATATATATTTTTATATTTACGAAATAACCTGAACCTGACCGCCGTTGAATAAAAGAGTATTCTTATGGTGGACGAAAATGAAAGCACTATTAGGATTATTATCGCTTAGAGCGAGATCCATTTGCAGACCCCATGCGTCCTGAGAGAAATCAGCTCCGTCCGATCCTAATACGTCATACGCTACACCTACGCCGTAAATCGCTCCTCCGTCCGATACTGAGAGGTCATTAGTAATGTATGATTTATTAGTTGTAAGAGGAGAGACGAGAGTATGACTAATCTTTCTGAATGGTAGAACTGAGTTCATAAAGTTTCTGATAACCTGAGGGTCTACCTGTTGAGTATTACCATTCTTGAAGGACGTATCAATATTATAATCAAGAGGATATCTCATTCCGCCCTTTGTAAATACAACTTGAGAAACGTCTGCAATAGCACCAGAAGAATCAAGTGGGTTAATAGTCATAAGACTATTTTGGTCTAAGTTATTTAGATAATCAGAAGGTATGAAGTTAACCATAGTTGACGATACACGATTAAGACCTAATGAGAAATTTAGATTAGCATTCGTAGAGTTAATAGTAGTATAATATCCAGTAATAGAATTATATTCCAGAGGCATAGGCTTATCTGGTACTTCGCTATTTAATTCAGCTACTAATTTAAGGTCTGTAAGTTCATAGAAAGCATTACCGAGATTACCTGCCGTAGCGTCTCCGTTTTGGTCGAACAATACCATAGAGTCTGGGGCGAGGTGGATTGAAAGTGAAAGTCCCCCGATTCCTGTCCTGCTACTTAAATTTATGCCTCGGGTTCCGAGTAGGAGTCCTGTTGGGATATGAATACAGAACTCGTTAGAATTTGCTCCGTCTCCTTCTTGCATAACCGAATATTGCTGTCCGTCTAATGAGGGCATAGTAAGACCCATGGTTCCGAATTGATTGACGAGTGTTTTCTCGTCATTTACAACTGAATACATGGAGGCATAGAACCTATTCGCATGTCTAAGGTGTTCTATTGTGGATTTACTACGTGCTGAACTGAGGACTACTTGGTCTATAACTGAAAATACACCTAAACGACTATCCATAGATAATCTTCCATTAGTGTTAACGTCTCTTGAGGCGTTATCGTATGCATGAAAGCGACCGCATAGACGGATAGAGCGAGGGATTAGCATAGCTTCCTGCTCTGAAATCTGAAAATCAATAACGGGTCTGCCTTGTTTATATGAATGGGAGGCATTAGTATTTGCTGGTAAAATCTCTATGTAGCGATTACTCATTTTATAATATTTAATATATAAATATTTTAAAATAATGAAAAATAAAAAAAGATTATTCTTAAAAACTCTTAAACTATTACTGAAATATTATCTCCTCTGATTACAATACGTCTTAAATGATAAACGAAATTATTCCAGAGTTTAGGTTTAGTCGGAGCGGTTCCCGTGTAATTGACTTGAAGGTTAAAATCTTTATTGCGTGTATCGTAAACTCCTTCTACTCCCATGGTGGATAGACTGAGAGCTCTTCCGATTACGAAGTTGCGATTAAAATCTGCGAGAGACTTTACATTAATACCACTTTGGACGAGAGCCTTCTGAAGTTCTATAATTGGCTGAGCTGAAATACTGGTCTTAGAAGACGTTTTTTTGCAGTCCACGGGGCGATTTGGTTGAAGTCGCCCGTCATAGACCCACTGAAAGTCCTGAACGCTGTCGGATATGCCTCGAAACTGGTCTCCTGCGAGTAGTTGTCCGTCTTCGTCTGCGGTTGCTCCCACGTCATAAGTTCCCTTCGCTCCGATACGTTCTTTACTATCATACGCGGTGCTATCCGTTGGTACAGAAAGAATAGCCTTCGCCCTTGATTGATTTAGAGGTAGTCTAATATTAGCTACGATATCTCCTACATTTTGAGAATACTTATAATTAGATACTGAAAGAATATCATTCTGAATAGAACCTCTTTCCTTCATAGTAGATAGTAAATCATTAACATAATTAGAGCCCATGTCTACCTCTTGGACGACTAACTCTACATTACTAAAAGTATATGAAGCGTCATAAGCACCAGAAGGAGAATCAAGAACACTATCAGAATACATAAACCATGACTTAGAAACGATATCATGCCCCGAGTTATTGCTTCTCGCGTCTTTGAGAGTAATCTTTAAAAGACCTGAGGTTCCACCTGAACCTGCTTCTATACTATCTATAATGGGGTCGTCGCTGAATCCTGCTACCGAGGCGTTATTAGGCGATACGAAGTTGACCTGTTCGCCTACTACGAAACCGCATGATTTAGGGACTACTTGAGAGTTAACGTCTGCCTCTATGTAAAATACGTTTGTAGAGGAGCCATTAGACCAGTTATCAGGTGAAGTCTTACAACCATTAACCGAATGAAATCTCGGGTTAAGACGATATTTCTTATGACGCGATACATTATCTAACTGAGTAAGGCACTTCGGACCCTCCTCTAATGTTATAACGATTTCTAATCCCGTATACATATTAGCCCAGATTTTCTGACTTCTGAAAATGCCTGTTTCTAATGGGAGGCAGAGCTTACATGATAAATAGTTATCATTAGTAAAAGTATCAGCAGAGGTCTTATCTCCGCCTGTAAATGTTTCCTTAGAGTATGGGTTAGTATAGGTATCCGCAGTTTCCGAGCGGGTAGTTCCGAGGGTACCTCTGGTTTCAGGTATCCAGATAGTAGCTCCTTCGGTCATGGCTCTCTTTTTCTTTTCGCTATCATTAGTATCATAATCTCTCATAACAGATACCAGAGAATTATAGCCCTGAATTTCCTCTAACAATACAGAACCGAACTCTGCCGAAGAATAGATACGAATATCTTTAATTAATGATTGACCTCCGAGACGTGCGTCTAATTGCATACGTGTTGGGTGGTGGGTTGCGAGGTCGGGCATTTGGATTTTAAAATCACCTTGTAAATAGCATTCGTCGGGTTTAATAAATTTAGTTGTAGGAGGGACTTTGATTCTAACTTCTTGACCCGCAGAGAAATTAAGACCATTCAATACAGGGACAGATTTAGAAGTTTGCTCTATTGGGATAGAGTTTTCAGCTTTCCAGAAAGATACAGACATTTTATATTATACTTAATATAAAAATATTATTAAAAAAAAAATTATGAAAGTTAAATTTATTGGGCTTGACGACCTACGGCGAGAGCTCCTGCACTTGCGAGACTTGGACCTTGCTTAACTTCTTGTTTCTCGGGACCTTCTTCCGCTTCTTGCGTTTTTTCTTGTTTGTCTATCTCGTCCTGTTTATCCTGAACTCCTTCATATCCAGAAATAGTATCTTCTACTCCTGAACTTATCTGAGCCAGATCTCCTAAACCTTTAAATCCCATACCGAACATAGCTCCGACGGGACCTCCGAAAGTCATGAGTCCTGTTCCTAACATATCTAAACCTGCTCCCCCTATATCAGCTATATTAGAAATTTTATCCATGGTAGACATTTTATCCCAGTTTGCTTGATCTTCTGCGATATCCATACCGATAGAACCTATATCTCCTATAATACCTATACCCGTAGCCATTTTACCTACTGATTTACCGAGGGTCTGAGCTGTTTCTTTACCTATGATATCTCCTTTCTTGATTGCTATTCTCGCCCCGTCTGCTCCCGTCTTTACGATATCCTCAGTAGCCTTAATGGGTTTGCCTAATTTTCTTACTTGGTTTGCAGTTTCTAATCCTGATTTAATAGCGTTAGCATGTTGACCTGCTTCTTTTAAAGCATTTGTATTGGCGTCGGTGTTTACTTGCTCTTTTAAACCTTCTGCGGTCTCCTGAGCGGTTGTAATGTTTTTAGTTCTAATTCTGTTGTATGCTTGTACCTGATTGTTATAGTCTTTTAGTTCAGTAGTGTATTCCGAATCTCTGGTTCTATCAGCACTACCGAATTCCATATTTTATAATATTTATAATATTTATTTTTTACATTTAATATTTTTAATTTATTATTAATAACTATTTCATAGTGGATATATTTTCTCGTTGAAATTTATCCATATTTCAGCTGGATTCTCTGTTAACTTTAAAGTCATAAAATCATACTTATTTTTAGTCGCCCTCTGATACATTTCTCTAAAATTGCGGTCGCCCCCGAACATACCCGACCACTCTTCAGAAAGCTTCTCCACTTCTGCCTCATTTGTTAAACGTCCTACCAGTATGAAATT
>CERP01043784.1_pt1 | contig 17623 bp, 8 predicted proteins | sample 530801 | NCBI WGS metagenome assembly CERP01 (sample SAMEA2620991, study PRJEB7988) | marine metagenome | biome: marine biome (ENVO:00000447); feature: surface water layer (ENVO:00002042); material: "saline water (ENVO:00002010), including plankton (ENVO:xxxxxxxx)" | depth 5 m | reverse complement strand
ATATGGAATCAAATAAATCAAAGGGTCTAGGAGACTCAATAGAAAAAATTACAAAAGTAACCGGTATAAAATCTTTATTTGAACTTGGGGGAAGGTATACAGGTAAAAAAGATTGTGGTTGCAACAAAAGAAAAGAGAAACTAAACAAAATGTTTCCTTATAAAAAATAAAAAAATACTATGATAAACGTAGATAGAGTATATCAAAGAGTTTTAACTTTAGCTAATAAAGAGCAGAGAGGATACATTACTCCTCAAGAGTTTAATCTATACGCTAACCAAGCGCAAATGGATATATTCGAACAGTACTTCTACGATTTAAATCAATTCAGGAGAGTACCTGGAAATGACACCACGCACGCTGATATGGTGGATATACTAGAAGAGAAGATAGGTATATTTGAAGTGACATCTGCTTTAACTTTAGTTTCTAACGCTGAAGGATTCTCGTCGGGTGATCTAAACGGACTAATAAGGTTTTATAGACTTTCTAATGTTAGATCAGATAACAACATAATGATGGAAAGTGTTAGTAGAAAAGATTTTAGAATGTTTCCAAATAGTCCACTAACTGCTCCTAGCGCTACGAGGCCTATATATATAGTTGACACAATAAACAATACCCTTCAAATAGCTGGTAGCGCATTAGGTACCGCGAATATAGATTATATTCAATCACCAAGAGATGTAAATTGGACTTACATAATTGTTGGGGAAAAAGCATTGTTAAACGCAACGGCTTTGGATTATCAAGACTTTGACTTACATCCATCAGAAGAAACAAAGTTAGTTGTAAAAATATTAACTTTAGCAGGGTTTACACTAAAAGACCCAAACCTATACCAAGCAGCAGCAGCGGAAGACACAAAGAATATTCAACAAGAAAAACAATAAATAAATGGGATTATTAGATAATACTACACAACAAGCGTATTACCAAGGTAATAATTATGGTAATTATCAGTTCACTTCTTTAGAAGATATTATAAATCAATTTATTATAGCTTACACAGGGGAAAACAAAATAATACCTAAGGTAAAAAGAACAGACGTTGCTTTTCACGCGCAAAGAGCGCTACAAGAATTATCGTTCGATACTTTCAAATCTATAAAATCCCAAGAAATAACACTTCCTCCGTCTAACACTATGATACTTCCTCAAGACTACGTTAACTACACGAGAGTGTTATGTGTGGATAGTTCTGGAATTAAACATCCTCTTTACCCAACTAAAAATACTCAAAATCCTTTTCCAGTATTACAAAATTCAGACGGCGAGTACGCTTTAACAGCAGTAGGTACTTTTGCGGATGGTACAAGCTCAATTGCGCTAGACTCTGAGTATAAAAACATAATAGCGGGGATGATAATAATAGCACCAAGTATACCAACTGGGGCTCAGGTTTCATACGTTAAGCATGCTGCTGGTATAACAACGGTATTTATTCACCAGTTGCCCACTGTAATTTTAACTTCACAAGCCGCCACAGAAACTATAACTTTTCAAAATCAAGACGGATCTTTAATATCAGAAAAAGAATCTAGTGTAATTTTAGATAGTTTGAACTGGATTGTAAATTCTGATAAAATAACAGCGGCGTCAGCAGCAGACGCAAGTAGCGTTAAAGTTGGAATGGTAATTGACAACCAACTTTTATGGCCACTTGGTTCTACTGTTATAGATGTCAATGGAGCGGTAATAACAATGTCTCTAGATTCTTTAGACCTTGGGTCTAACTTACAAATAACGTTTACGCCACCGCCTGGAGATTCTACAACTTGGTCTAACTACCAAGCCAACAACACTAGTAACGATACGCTTTATGATTACGATACTGATATTTACGATTTAAACATAGGTAAAAGATATGGATTAGAACCTTCTCACGCGCAAACTAATGGTTCTTATTTTATAGATAATTTAAGAGGATTAATTCACTTTAGCTCCAACGTATCAGGTAAAACTATAGTTTTAGATTACATAAGTGATAGCCTTGGGACAGATGGAGAAATGCAAGTTCATAAATTTGCTGAAGAAGCTATGTATAAATCTATAGTTTACGCAATATGTTCTACCACTATAGCTGGGCAACAACTCGTACCAAGATTTAAAAAAGAAAAATTCGCAGCAATAAGACAAGCTAAATTAAGATTATCAAACATTAAGTTAGAGGAAATCACTCAAATACTGAGAGGTAAATCTAAGCAGATAAAACACTAATACATGCCAGAGATTAAAAGCACTTTTGCTCAAGGTAAAATGAACAAAGACCTTGACGAAAGAATAATTCCAAACGGACAATATAGAGACGCAATGAATGTGCAAGTTTCAACTTCTGAAGGATCGGACGTTGGAACCGCGCAAAACATATTGGGTAATGTGCGCGCCGAAGATATTATATCTAACTATAGTAATTTTTCTAACGTAGATTTAATGTGTGTTGGAGCTATAGCAGATGAAAAAAACAATGTTTTATATTGGTTCGTTAGTGGCGCTGTTGACGCTATTTTAGAGTACCGTGACGATGGAACTGTTACACCTATATTAGTAGATATCACTAAAGACGTTTTGAAGTTTGACCCTCTTAATATTATAACTGGAATAAACATAATTGATGGTTTGCTTTTTTGGACAGACAACGTTAACGAGCCAAGAAAAATAAATATAGATACACTTAAGTTAAACAACCACACCGATTTAAATACACATAGTAACATGTTTGTTAAAGGTGTTTCTGTTGGAGCAATAACAGAAGATCACATTACAGTAATACGTAAAAGACCACAAAGAGCTCCAGTTGTTCTTTTTGATAACAACCCCTTTGAACCTATCACTACTTCGATAGAATTAAATTTCTATGACATGGTAGTGGGCACTGTTTTTCAATTTGACTCTGCTTCATTTCAAACGTTTGGATTAACTAACAACGCTACAACTCCTCAACCGCTTAACGAGTGGCCATACGAGGTAGGTGACGAAATTGTGTTGAGTTTAGATAGTGAACCTGGTAATTTATACTACAACTATCAGATTAAAATTATTGTAGATTCCGCAAGTCCACCACAACTAAATTCGGGTACACCTCCAGTAAATGGACTTGGAGATTGGAATCAAAACATGTGGAACTCTCAAATTTTTGAATTTAGAATCGTAGAAATAGACGGTATATACGAAAACAAACCATTATTATTTAAGGCTACACAAATACCTGAAACTGATCCTATATTTGAAAGAGAACTTATAAGATTTGCTACTAGATGGAAATATGTTGATGGTGAATACTCTGCTTACTCTCCTTTTACTGTACCAATATTTCTAGCTGGACAATTTTATTTTCACCCTACAGACGATCCGTTTAACCAAGGAATGGAAAGTAGGGCGACGTCTTTAACTATAAAAGATTTTGTTCGTGAAGATATACCTAATGATGTTGTGCAGATAGATATTTTATTTAAAAAAGAAAGATCTACAACTATATACTCTATAGATAGCGCTAAAATTGACACCACATTATCTGGAGCGACACATTGGCATGATTACGATAATAATTACGATGGAGTACATATTATTGATTCTCACGAAGAAGGGGTTACCAACCCCGCCCCAATTAATTCATTACTTAGCAACGAAAGAGGAAAATCTGGACTATACAAAGTAACAACAGAAAATATATATGCTGCCCTACCAGATAATCAAATATTAAGACCTTGGGATAACGTTCCAAGAAAAGCGCTTTCACAAGAAATAACAGCCAATAGAATTATTTATGGAAATTATTTACAAAACTATAGTTTAAAAGATATTTACGGTGACGTGTCTACACCTTTGATAACGTTAGGTTCTGAATATAGAGATTATTTAAGAGAAGGACAAGTAGGAAACTGCTGTTCGCCATTACCAGTAACCTTTGTTAACAACCAAGCGGAGAAATCTATAAAATCATTAAGAACTTATTACTTAGGAATTGTTTATGGGGATAAATACGGAAGAGAAACCCCAGTATTAACAAGTAAAAACGCTTCGCATTACATACCTTTTGACAAGGATGAAACGGCTGATTTTGATGGAGCAGCGGATGATTCAACAAGACTAATAGCTAGCTTAACGGGAAATCAACCAAGTTGGGCTCATTATTTTAAGTATTTTATAAAGCAAACTACCGGAGAGTACTACAACCTTACTTTGGATAGAGTTTACAAAGCTGCTGGAGACGATAATTTATGGGTTTCTTTCCCGTCTTCAGATAGAAATAAAATTGAAATAGGTGATTACTTTTCTATTAAAAAACAAGTTGATATAGAAGAGATAATACCTGTTGAAAATAAAATCAAAATTATAGATATTAAAAACGAAGCTCCAGAATCTATTAAATACGATTATGTTTCCTTGGGTAGTGCTGGCGGAAGTCAAGTTAATTTAGACAATTTGTTTCAAGATATATCTGCTCAACCAGGCGCCGGGGTTAAACGTTTGTTAATAGATAAAGACACTTGGGTAGACGATGAAAACGGATTAGCCTTAGAAGATCTTAGTGAAAGCGATAGACTGGCAATTCAATTTACTATTGTAGAAAGTGGTAACAATATAAAATCGGAAAAATATTTTGTTACTGGATTCTCGGTAGAAGACAACGGAGGAGACTTACAATACAATATAGTGTTGAAAAAAGTTATACAGGACGCGGATAGTTGGGTAGAAAGCTCCGTTGGAGTGTTGAACTATGACAAGGCGTTAAGTATAACTATATATAAACTAGAAGAAAAAAATCCTATAGAATTCGAAGGTAGATTTTTTGTTAAAATTATTTCAAATCCAGTAACACAAACATATTTAATACCTTCAACACAAGATATATATGCCTTTCAAGTTTTAGCAAAGTTAAAAGCGTTTCAATTATTTGATGCGCACGGTAATTGGGATACTAATCTGAATGCTTTCCAGCCAGGCGTATATAATACTTTAAACTCTTGGAGTAGTTATAATACAGCAATGACCGCTACGCAGCACGCTGCACGTGGAGTCTCTGACGAAGCCGCTTGGGCTCAAAACGCTGCTTTTGACACAGGTGTTAACAATACTGGGGGATGGTTTTTGGATAACGCAACATTTGTAGCGGCTCAATCAAATGACAATGAAGATGCTAGGTTTTCGGGGAAAATGTGGAAGGGAGATATTTTATCTCCATCTAGTAAATCAGGAACTGCAGGTGGAACATTTAATCTCAAGTTGAGCGGACAAAAATCGTATATAAATGGATTTGAAGCTGTTGTTTCTCCATACTTAGGGAACGCTGGAGGAACATTTCCACCATACAGTGTCACTAGTAGCTCTTGGGTCAACTCAATCCCATACAATCCCCCGACAGGAGGTGGAGTTTCTTTTGCAAACGGAGGTGGTCCTAGACTGTGGAGTGAAGAAGTTATAGATCCAAAACACAACGGACAATGGGGAAATACAGCTGGTGGAAACTCGATGGATCCGTTATATGAATCTCCTCCCGCGTCTTGGGATACAACTTACGAACCTGTAGACGACGGTGGAAATTGGATACATCTTTCTTTTTTAGCTCCGGGTGTAGATTTACACGATGGAGACTTTGACGTTGCTAACAGCCGTATGAAACTTTTTCCAGTCAGTGGAAGCACAAACGATTTCCACACAATGTTATTTCGAGCATTTGATAGAATTAGAGCAACTAGTATCTATAGAGATGGAATAGGACCAAACCAGAACGATGGGAACTGGGTGTTTCCAACTGTTAACGGTAACTCTATTTATTTTAATTCTTTAACACCAGCCCAACAAGAAGATTATTACCAACAGTGGGAACCTGGTTATTTAAATCCAGAAGCGCAATCTATTGTAAATAGATTACAACCTGGCAGTAGATTTACGTTAGTTGGAGACACTTCTAATGAAGTTTACACGATAAAAAGAGTACATGTAAAAAGAATTTACAACCACACTTCTTGGAATCCATCACCAGCGGTTTTTGGGAACAACATACATACTTATGATATAGCTAAACCATTTGCAAAAGATTCAAATGGAACTGGAAGCGTATCTTATTGGATGCAGAGAATGATGGATTACCTAACTACAACTTGTCCTAATTGTTATAGCGGTACAATTTTTAATAGTAGCACTCCAGCAAACCCAGGTGATCCAACACCGTGGCAAGATTTTAAAGATGCCGTGGTAAGATTTGGTAAAGCAAATAACAGAAGAGTAACTTATATATTACAGGTAGATAAGGACACTACAGGTAGTCAAATTAATTGGGATAATGATGGTAATCCAATTACCCCAAATGTTGTTGATGCTTTTCCTGATACAGCGGACAACGATACGTCTCAAGTTATTAGATTTGTTGATGATTATATAGAGCCAGGGGCTAATACACTACCAACTTCTCCAGCTATATTCGAAACAGAAGCCGATGAGAATGTTGATTTAAATATATATTACGAAGCAAGCGATGCTTTGCCTATTGGATTAGATGATGACAAAGGACATCTTTTGGCACCTATAGGTACTAAAGTTACTTGTAGTGTTGTGAATAGCTTAGTAGATTATAATTCTCAAAATAATCTTCAGGGTGGCAATTACGATTTATTTTTAAAGGTAAAATCATGGAATGGTAATGAATTAGAATTATTTGGCCCAGGTTTAATAACAAACCCAAGTGGTCAAGGACTCGCAACCAGTAACAACGCTTTAGGTTGGAGTGATCAAAGCACTATATATGGAACTCATTATGTTTGGTTTTGGAGAGAAGATGGTAGTTATACAACCGCGGTGATAGATAGAGTTTCAGAAATAAGTACTACTGGTCCGGATTTTTATATAACTAAACTAATAATAAGAAATAATTCTCATCAAGAAAAAGTTGGGTTATCATATTATAATTGTTTTTCTTTTGGAAATGGAGTTGAATCTAATAGAGTTAGAGATGATTTTAACGAATCGTTTATTTTAAATGGAGTAAAAGCATCGACCGTATTAGAAGAACCGTACGAAGAAGAAAGAAGAAAACACGGGTTAATATATTCTGGAATATACAACTCTGTAAGTGGGGTAAATAATTTAAACCAATTCATACAGGCAGAAAAGATAACGAAAGATTTAATGCCTTCGTACGGTAGTATACAGAAACTATACGCTAGAGATAAAGATCTTGTAACGCTTTGTGAAGACAAAATCGTACGAGTGTATGTAGATAAAGATATTCTTTATAACGCAGATGGTAACACGCAGTTATTGGCTACTAATAGAGTTTTAGGAACAGCAGAGCCTTTTAGAGGAAACTTTGGTATATCTAAAAATCCAGAATCATTTGCTGCGGAATCATTTAGAGTTTATTTTACAGATAAACAAAGAGGAGCAGTGTTAAGACTATCGATGGATGGACTAACCCCGATATCGGACGCTGGAATGCACGACTATTTTAGAGATAATTTACCACTTAACGAGGTGTTACTTGGAAGTTACGACGCGCACAAAGGGAACTACAATATAACTATGTTTAAAAACCAATACAGAGGCGATTTTTCCCACGATACTTCTGTGCGCCCTAGGTTAGTCAGAGAAAACGGAGGTGAAGCTTTAATAGGCTGCACTAATTCTAGAGCATTAAATTACGATCCTAACGCCAACACCTCTTGTAAGGATTGTTGCGAATATCCACCGTTTGCAGAAACCATAACTTATAACGAAGCAGTGAAAGGATGGGTAAGCTTTAAGTCTTTTTTACCTGAGTTTGCTATAAGTAGCGTTAATCAGTATTACACTATGAAGCAGGGGATGTTATGGAAACACCACCAGGAAACAACTCCAGAATCTAGAAATACTTTTTACGATGTATTCGAGGAGTCATCTATAACACCTGTGTTAAATACAAACCCAGGCGTTATTAAGAATTTCAACACCTTGAATTACGAAGGTAGCCAAACTAAGGTAGATATACATTTAACCGACAATGATTACTACAACTTATATGAAAAGAAAGGTTGGTACGTGGAAGAAATACATACAGACAAACAAGACGGAACGTTAAACGAATTTATAGAAAAAGAAGGTAAGTGGTTTAATTATATTAAAGGATCATGTAAGGAATTAGATACAGCTGCGTTTAATTTTCAAGGATTAGGAGTAACTAACGTTGTGGCTGGAGAATGTTTACCTTGCGCAACCGCACCTATAGTGGGATGTACAGATCCAAACGCAGATAATTATAATGCTTCTGCAACTGTAGATGATGGATCTTGCGTGTACCCTCCTGTACTTGGTTGTATGGATACTTTAGCGACTAACTATGATCCTAACGCTACTACAGATGATGGTTCTTGTATATACCCTCCTGTATTTGGCTGTACAGATACACTCGCAACAAATTACAACTCTCTTGCAACGGTAGATGATGGTAGTTGTGTTTATGCGATATCTGGCTGTACGGATCCCTTAGCGTTAAACTACAATTCAGCCGCAACCGTTAATGATGGTAGTTGTACTTATCCTTCTGTTATAGAGGGGTGTACGGATCCAAACGCAAACAACTACGACCCACTGGCTAATGTTGATGACGGTAGTTGTACATATACTGCGGTGCTTGGTTGTACTGATCCTTTAGCAACAAACTACAACAACAGCGCTACGGTTGATGATGGTAGTTGCACTTACTGCTCGTGGCACGAGTTTAGAAATTGCGTTACTGAGGAAATCATCCAATTTGGTAGATGGGCAGGACCATCTTTATCGTACACGTGTTCAGCAAGTAATAATCACTTTAACTACATTACCAATAACGTTGGAACCCTTAACGTGGGAGATGTACTATCGTTTAGCTTAACTGGAGGTGGTATTTATCAAGTTAATCAATGGCAAGAACAACCGTGTTATGAATACATGGGGCTTGGAACTCCTGGAGTTAGTCCACAAATGATGGCGGGTGGTGGAGGTGCCGGGAGTATACTGGTAAATGTGAGCCTAGTTCAGGATTGGGCGATACATACAGACTGCCCAGCTTGTGATAACTTTCTTCAAGTTCCGTAATAAAAACATAAATATAAAATAAAATAAATGGCATTAGCAATATCGGGATGTACAAATCCAACTGCAACAAATTATAATCCACTTGCAACTATAGATGACGGAAGTTGTATTGGAGGTCTAACACCTGGCTGTTGCGATCCTACAGCGACAAACTTTAATCCACTCGCAACTTGTGACGATGGGAGTTGTTTGTATACTGGTGGCAGTAGTAGCGGTTGGGACTGCAACGAGTGTACAACTCTTACTACTTGTAATGGATGGAATGGCGTTATGGGATATCTTCCGTTAATGAGCTTTTCAAATAATCCAACACCACGAACAGATATAGGTAAAACGTTTGCAACGGAAGAAGAAGCAAGGATATGGTATTTTGATAATCCAACTGTCAGTCACTCCACAACGTATTTTACGTTTATGTCAAATACCTTAACTGCTCCAAACAACGCCTCTACTTACTTTATCAACGGTGTTGATTGGACTGGCGGTACTAAGGGAATTTTAACGTGGATCTCATATAATCTATATCTCGCTTCAGGTGGACAGTATGGATATCCTATACAGTATGATGTTAACGGGAATTACTTAGGTCCATCCGGTCCGCAAACTCCTTTTTTTGGTGGTACGGGTGGTACGGCAAACAATATAATTGATTGGTATATGAACGAGGGCTTACCAGTATACCAAGGAATGACTTGGCAGCAATTTAGAGTTGAGATTCAGAACGCTGGAATTTCTGGGACGCTTTGGAGAGAAAGTGTAGTTAAGGAAGCTCTTTGTAGTGATACTCCATCCATGGGTTGTATACAAGCTCCTACAGTCTTTACATGTGAAGAGGTAGTTGGTGGTAGTTTTGCGACAGAACAACTGTGTATAGACGCTGGTTGTGGAAAAGTTTAAAATATAAAAAAAACAAATATGAGTTATAATACTATAATTAGCGCAACCTCTAAGACCAACTTAATTACAAGCGTAAGTGTAGATGCTTCTAAAATGAAGACCACGTCTACTAGTAGATCCGTGCAGGTTGTTGGTGATAATGGCGCTGTGTTTAGCTTGCAAGTTTCTAGATCTTCAGATAATAGATTTTATGATTTTTCTACAAGTACTTTTTCTGCCACGTATAGTTCTCAGAGTAGATTAACAAATTTAAGTCCAGGAAACACTAGTATTATTTTTCCAGCGGCATCAGGTGGAGATACTTACACTGTTTATATTTGGCCAGAACCACACTTTAATACAGAGTTAAATTTTGGAGAAAACAAACTTAGATATACGCAGGAAATAGAGCAATTAGGTACTAATGCCGTGGTTACTTTTACGACAGATACTTCTATTTCCACTATTTCCGCTACATCTATGGGTTCTTCCTCTGGATCTTCAACAAGTAGTTACGCGCAAAATAACGCACCAACTGTTAATATAGTCGACGCCCAGTTAACAGTTCCATCTAACGCAGGTGATCATGGTGTTTATATTACAGCGGCAAGTGATGATGTAGGATGGATTAAAGGAACTTGGAATAGCAACGCTTTGTACTGGCAAACAACAGCGGCTGACCACGAAACAACTAGCGCTAGCTCACATGACGCTGGGGCCACTAGTACCGCTTTAGTCTTAAATAATGTAACCGGTTTGCACGTAGGAATGCATGTTTCAGTAATACAAGACGGGAGTGTAACGGCCACAATGCCTACTATAACTAATATTGATATAGATAGTTTAACGGTAACTCTATCTGCTGCTCAAACTTGGGCTAGCGGTAAAGACATAACATTTAGAGCTTATGGAATAGATTTAATATCAAGTGCAATAAATATTAATTTAACGTTAACTAATTCAACGGTAAGATTAGGACAATTATCAACAACATTAAGAACAGTTATAGAAAGTGGACAAGCAACGGCAGACGTAAATGGAACGACTGGTATAGGCGCGGGAGCTATAGCTAGATGTAGATTTATAAGAAATGAAACTAGTACTAGCGTTAGTTCTATACTTGAAGTTATTGGAAGTACAACAGCGGGTACTATAACTGTAACTAATTCTGAATTTCAAGCCGGTGGATATGTCGGTGATATAATATATATTGATAAATTTAGTAATTTAATTTACTTAACTGGAGATATATCTATTACTAAATATCCAACTGCTAACCAAATTATATATATAGATATTAGTAAATTTTTAACAGCTGGAGGGGCATAAAAAATAAAATATGATAAAATTACAATTTGTAAACAATGTAGATAATGATTCCTTACAGGTGGGTGATATGATTTATTTTCAAACACCTACTCTTTTAGGTGGATTTGATCAACAACTTAACGCCCCTATTTTTGTAGGTCCAGTTGTAGATATATTTAACGCTAATGGAGTTAGCGTTTCTTCACAAGATTGGAACCCACCAATGTTTAGTATGGAGGTTGACAATATTAATCCCGGCGGTACAATTCCTAGTGTTAATGATTTTATTATGTTTAACAAAGATTGCTCAGCAAACATGTCTGGGTTAGTTGGGTATTTTGCAGAAGTAAAGATTAAAAATAATTCAAGAGAGAAAGCGGAGATATTTCGTTTATCATCCGAAGTAACCGTTAGTAGTAAATAAATGGCAAAAAGTGTAACTATAAATACATAAAATAGAATAATATGGCAAGATTACCAGTGGGATATAGATCCCCTTTTAATAAAATTTCTTCAATAAGACAATCACCGTTAAAGCTAGCACCTTTAGCTATGGCGGCTTTAGCTGCTGCGCCAGGTATAATACAAGGTGTAGGTAGTTTATTTGGTAGACAGAAAAGAATTAACGAACAGAACGCTGCTAGAGACGAAATGACCGCAGCTAAAAAAGCTTTTATGGATATAGAATATAAAAATCCATACGCGGATTTAACTAATCCGTATGCTGGTATGGAAAACGTATACGAAGACGCTACCGTAGATATGCAGGCTGCAGATTATTTAAAACAACAACAACAACAATCTTTAGCTAATACAATGCAAGGACTTAAGGGTGTGGCTGGATCTTCTGGTGTAGCTGGATTAGCACAATCAATGGCTAATATAGCTTCAGGGCAAGCGCAAAAAGCATCTGCAAATATAGCGCAACAAGAAAGAGCTAATCAACAAAAGTCTATGGCTGAAGCTTCTAGAATAGATGAACTACAAAGAAAGGGCGCGTCACAAGTAGAAGTAGCCAAAGCGAAAGGTGAGGCAATGAGACGGCAAAAAGAACAAGCTAGAACAGAGTCTTTATATGGTTTAAGTATAGATAGAATGAACGCCGCTGACGCAGCTAGACAACAAGCTAGAGCACAAGGTATGGCTGGGTTAGGTAGTGCGGCTAGTGGTATAGCAGGATTATACGCTCCTGGAGGTTCGTTACACGGTACTTTAGGTAAGAAAACTAATCCGTCAGTGCCTACGACAACACAACCTGGAGATATTAATAGTTATCCTATGAATCAGTACGCTGATATAGACGATATTCCTGGGTTACCAGATTATTTAGCGACGCAATCTGTAGGAGGTGTAACAAGTGGAGGTGGTAATATATTAGATCAAGGATTTGATTGGGTTGGAGGAGACTATGGTAATTATCAATATCAAGATTATCAAGGTAATCCAGTATCTCAACAACAGATAGACGACTATTATGAAAGCAAAAATAAATAGAGGGTAAAATATAAATTATGGCAGAAAAAGATAAAGATAACTTAATGATACCAGACGAAATTACAGATGATTTAAGTATCGACACTACGGATATTTTTGATGATAGCGCAACTTTTAAAATTGACAAAGGATTAGGTATTGCGGCTGGAACGAAAAGTGGCAAACCAATAGATAATAAAGCTATTGATGATTATTTATCTAAAATAGAAAAACCAACGGGTAAAAGCGTTTACGATAAAATGGCGGCTAGATATAGATCACAAGGCGAAGGAGCTGTTTTACGTACACAAAAAAACTTAGCTAATTTATTTAGTCCTACAATAAATCTAATACAAGAGAGAGAAGCAGCGGCACAAGCTAGGTTTACACTGTTAAAAGATAAAATGCCGGAATTTGATGACTCAACTATATTTGGCGCGCAAAGCGGTAACGAGATGCCTATAGTAGATGAAATAAAAGGAGTTAGCGCTAGTGTTAAAGAAGATCTACGTATGCTATCTCGTCTAAATCCAGCAGACGAAAGATATGATGAAATAAAAAAGAGAGTTCAAAAAAACCAAGATTCTATAGTTAATTTCGATAAAATTAACAAACAGTTATTAAAAATGAGGAATGCTGGTACGGACGAATCTCAATGGAGCAAAGGTATGGATGAAACTACCGCTAACATGTGGAGAGATATTTACACTAGTAATGGTAAAAACATTAAAGTAGTAGATGGTAAATTAATTTGGACGGATACAAAAGGAACTAAAAGTAAAGAAATATTAAACAAAAGTGAAGCTTTAAATAATATTGAATCTACAACAGTTGATCCAAAAAGCATGTCAGAAAAACAAATAGAAAAAGTACAAAAAAACTTAATAGAATTAGGTTTCGAATTACCTAATTTTGGTGCTGACGGTAAGTGGGGTGATGAAACCCAAGCTGCTTATGACGATTATTTAAAGGATAAAGAAAGTATAAAATTTCAAATTGAATCAGCGGAAACTACCGGTGTTGGAGAAACTAAAACTATAAATTTAAACGAAATAGGTGATGGTCCAATTAATATAGACAGTAAGGCTACAAATATGGATCGAGTTATACAAGGTGAAGTTCAAAAGTTTATTGAAATGAATGGTAAGGTTGATGATCCCATGTATTCTACTATGATAAAATCAAAGCTTTTTGAATTAAATAAAATTGGACCACAAGGAGTAAAGTCTTTAATATTTGATGGTATTGGTACTGATGATGATGATTTATTTACCGGTATGAATACAGATTCATTTATAGAAGGCGTCATAAGAAATCACTATGGCGAAGATTTATCTGAATCAGAAATAGAAAGACACATCGATATGATGAGATCTGGAGACGTAACACAAATGTATAAAGACGAGTCAGGCAAACAAACAACTCTCCAATCACAATTCATGAAATGGTATAAAGGTGAAATTGATAAGAAAATTACAGAAGGTAGAAAATCTAAAGTTGTAGCCGCTGCTGGTGGTACAACGGTCACTAGTTCTGGAGATCCAACAGACGGAACAACTACACCTATATCGTCATGGGTTGATTTTAAACAAAGTTTTACTGGTCATGATTTTAGTATTGATGAAAAATTTATGCTTCCAACTGGTAATTTTAAAGGAGAAGTTATAGATGCCTATCTAACAATAAATAAAGATGGTACTTATAATTTAGAAATGGGAGAAGATGATAATAGAAATCAAGATAATTTAAATATTAAAGATTTAGCAACAAGATTACAAAAGGACCTTTACCCTAACACTACTATAAAAGCTATTGAAAACATGTTAAAAGCGCAATCAGAAAGTCAAGGGGATTATACAAAAGAATCATTCAAATCCAAAGAACAATCTTTTGCGGATCAAGTTGCTGAATTAGAAGCACCACATATTGAAAGAATGAGTCAGGGTGCTGACGTAAATTGGATAGCTAAAAATATATGGGAACCTAACACCCCTAGTGGTTATAATATGGGTCAAAACGGAAAAGCACTTTTTGATTATTTAGCAGAAAATGGTTACGGTTCAAGAAATCAATCATTATACGATTTAGGTGGTACCAATTGGGGAGGAAAAGATTTTATAGAATTTCCAAAAGCAGGAACAAAAGGTATGACTATGACTTACGACGGAGAATACGTGTATATATACGAAAGAAACATGAATGGATATTCTGGAACACCAAAGAAGTGGGGTGGAGATTCTACAGGTGGTATTTCTAAAGACAAAAAAGATATTCGAGAAATATTAGATGAATTAGGTATAAGTCGTTAATTATTAACAATTAAATAATATGGCAATAGAAGATTTACCAGATTTAAGTGGTTTGTTTGGAAGTACAAAAGAAAAGACTTCGGAAGAAAAGGCTGTTCAACAACAAGTAGAACAGCAAGTTCCTATTGACGGTGGATTTTTTGAAGACTTATGGAAATCTGCAGGACAAGGTTGGGCTACTGGTGGTTCTGTTGGTGAGGCTTTTGATATTTATAGAAAAGGAGCGAATGTATCTGATACAGAATTAGAAGCATATATAAACGCTGTTATGGATATGGAAAAATACGGTCCAACTAACGAACAGTTTATGTTTCAAAAAGCCGTAGAAGAAAACGGTGGTGGTTTTTTTGGAGGTATGGCAGCTATAGCCGAAAACCCGGGTTATTTACCTCAACTTATAGTTAGTTCGGCTTCAACTATGATAAGTTCTTTTTTCGATTCAGAAGAAGTAGCAGCGACCACAGTAGCTGGTGTTGGTGTGGGAGCAGGAACTGGTTCTACTGGTTTTTCTTTAGGTCCACTTGGCTTTGCTACTACCGCTGGTGGTGCTTTAGTTGGTGGGGTTGGTGGTTTAGTTGGAGCTATGGAAACTGGGTTAACTCTTACAGAGTTGTTAAAAGATGAACTTGATGGTAAGGATTTTAACAAAGAAAATATAAGAAAAATACTAGAAAATCCAGAGGCTATAACAAGAATAAAAAACAGATCTTTAGCTAGAGGTGTTACTATTGGTGCTGTAGAAGGATTAACAGCGGGTTTATCAAGAGGTGTTACTAGTAAATTAGTAGGTGTAAAGGGTGCTCCCGGGGTACTAAAAACAAAAACTGCTAAACTAGTAGGTACTCCAGCTATTGTAACGCCTATAGAAATGACCGGTGGTTCACTTGGAGAACTTGGTGGTCAAATAGCAGCGAAACAAGAAATAAAAGGGGAAGAAATATTTTTAGAAGGTATAGCTGAAGGTAAGGGTATAGTTAACGTTACCGATATTGTTAAAAACGCTGTAAACCCAACGAAAGTCACTATGAACGATGGTGAAGCAACAGAACAAGATGTTATAAACTTTTTAAACGACGAAAGTTTAACAAATGAAGAAGTATCTAACGTAAAAATTAATATTGAAAATAATGAATCTTTAGAAAATCAAGTTAAAAACAAACAACGTAAAGCTGGTATTGGTAAAAATTTAGATAAAAATATTACTGATTCAAAAGATAGAGAAAAATTAATTGATTTAGAAATAGAAAGATTAACTTTAGAAGAGCAAAAAAAGCAAAAAGGTATATTAAAGAAAATTGGTATTGATAATAAAATAGAAAATAACCAAAGCGAAATTGATAAAATACTTTCTAAATACGAAGGCGTAGATGTAACTAAACTTAAAGAACAAACCAGAACTAGCGTAGAACAATTTAACATATCGCAATCAATTGCTTTTGCAGAAACTCAAGGTAAGCGTATAGGTAAAGATGTTATTATTGTGGATAACGATACCAGCGCTCAAGAAGCTTATGACAAAATAGTAGCTGAAAAAGGTGGTAAGGCTAAAAACGTTAAGGGTGCTGATGGTTTTATTATTGGAGATTCTATAGTTATAAATAAAGAGGTTGCTGGTAAATCAGGTCAAATCAACGTTGGTGGACATGAAATACTACATGGTATATTAACTAAGCACTTAAGTAACCTTGATACAAACGCTAAAAAGAAATTTATAAACGATTTTAAAAGTGTTATATCAAGAAAGTCTAGAAGAGCTGTAGAAAACTATATAAAAGAAAATTATGCCGATGAAATAAAGGATGATAAAAATTTCTTAGAAACTACAGACGAATGGCTAACTGTGTATTCTGATCTTTTAAGAAAAAAGCAAATAAGTTTTAACGAAGGTGTTTTTACACAACTTAGAAATACTTTACATAACGTATTTAGAGCGTTTGGATATAATAAAGAATTTGAAAGTGGTATAGCTACTTACAACTTTATGAAAGATTATCAAAAAAGTATACAAGCTGGTAAACTTAGTCAAAGAGCAGTTGATGTTGCTGAAGGTGAGGTTACAAGTGAAGAAGTTACTACCGCTGAAGCTAAAATGTCTAGATCAAGAGCTGTTGATGCTGTTAACAAAATGGAACAGGGTGCTGAAACAAAAGCAGAGTTTCAGAAACCAAGTATATTTAATAACGTATATAACTCTATCACACAAGATGGTGGTGCTATAAATAACTATGTTAAAAGTTTAGGATTAAGTAAAGAAAAGTTCCAAGAAACTATAGATAGTCTTTCTGATAGATTAATGAATTACGATCCGGCTTCTAAAAGAAAAACAGATTCTGGTGAGCCAGTAACTATTGGTGAATTTTTAATGTCTAATATTGGTTTTGCTAAATTAGACGCTGCTAAAAAACTAGCTATAGAGGGTAAAAGAACAAAAAGAGAAACAAGTACAGATGTCGGAGCTACAACTAAAGAAGGTGATGTTAAAATGCAAGTCGAAGATACTGATACATCGGCGCAAGAGGTTCTAGATGAGCAAGATATGTCTGTAGAGGGAATAGCTAAACGAGAAGCTAAAGAAGCTAAAGCAAAAAAGAAAAGATATTCTAAAC
>CERP01014954.1_pt1 | contig 17837 bp, 15 predicted proteins | sample 530801 | NCBI WGS metagenome assembly CERP01 (sample SAMEA2620991, study PRJEB7988) | marine metagenome | biome: marine biome (ENVO:00000447); feature: surface water layer (ENVO:00002042); material: "saline water (ENVO:00002010), including plankton (ENVO:xxxxxxxx)" | depth 5 m | reverse complement strand
CACCAACTTTCATTTTCCCATTTTTTGGAGGAGTAAATATATATGCTTGATATTCTCCGTCTCTTTTTTCAAAAATTTCAGCTAAATCATCATCATTTGATTTATAAAGCGTTTGTACAAGTTTCTTAGCAGATAATTCGCTATATCCTTCACCGGAGGCGCCTCTTCCCTCTAATATTATTTGTTTTAATGTCTTCATTTTATATAAATATGTCTTACCAATCAATCATGACTAAATTTCCATTCCATGTCATTATATTATCTGGTTTAAAGTCTAATGAGATATCTAAGTCGCCAATACCTGTCTTTTTTACTTGTTGTTCTAATGCTCTTAAAAAGCTTCCAAATTTTGGATCAATGTCACGAGCGCCATCTGCATTTAAATAATCAAATATACTAGTTTCGCCACCTTGTTGTCTAGCAAATTCTTTATAATTTTCATAAAAATTTTCAATTTGCTGTTTAGATTTAGAATCCAATTGTTCAGCTTTATTCATGATATACATTTTACGTTCGCTATCTGAATAATGTACTGGTATAAATGCATTAAATTCTCCATATCTTCCAACAATAACATCAGCAACAGCTGTTTCATCAGGTTCTGTAGTTATTTTAAATAATAAATCTTCTCCATTTAATTGATATACTTTTCCATTATCACCTCTATTAAAAAATGTATAATCTTTATTTTTTATTTTTTGTAATAATCTAGTTGCTTCATCTTCAGCAATTTCATTTAATATATGTTTTAAGTTTATCATATAAGTATTCCTATCTTTGCAAAGGAACAGGTTTTGTATTTATGCCTACTGTAGGTTTTACAAAGGGCTTGTCCATTTCTGCAGATTGTGGAGCTGGAGGAGGAGATTTTGAATTATTTTTAACTGGTTTATTTTTATCTAAGTCAATTGATATTAAAAAATTCATATCAATGTCATTTCTATTTTTTACCGGTTGGCCTAGTTTACCTATAGCTAATAATTGACCTACATCATTATATAAACCAATTGTAGTAATATAAGGTACAAAATCACTTCCTGTTGCCCAAGATTGTATATTCATATTATTGTCAGTTAAAATAGAAGGGTTTTGTGATACATTAAAATCATTTTCATCGACCCGAGCTAGTATCGAATGTTCATATAATTTAACTGTGCTTTTATAACTAGCAGTATAATTTGTAGTTATTAATTCATTATATCTATAATCTGGACTAGATATTACTATCAATCCTTGCTTATTAAATACATTACCAACCCTGTTAGTTTGCAGTACTCCTCCGCTCACACTACGGTCCATTAACGTGCTTATATGTGCTTGTGTTAACGTCTTATTAAAAATCCTAATTTCATCTAGATATCCGCTATAACCTTCTATTTGATCGCCATAACCACCTATTTTTAATCCATCATTGTTGTTAATTGTAGCCGAAGACGTAAATGGAGAATTAAACTGATGTTTCAATAAATTAAAACTACCTGATGAATGTTTTATTCCATTTAACCATAATTCCAAATTACTGCCTGACTTTTGACAAACAACATGATGCCAAGAACTTGTTACTGCTGTTGAAGAAGTAATTTGTGCTATATAATTAGAAGCACCGGCTGCAGAAAAATGTAATTGTTTTGAACCACTTAATTCTATTTTAAATGGGTAGACATAATCAATTGATGATGAAACTTTACCTAATACTAACCTTTTTGAATGACCTGATGTTACCGACGCGGATATAAAAAATGATATTGCATAATCTTCATATCTATCATATGTGCCAGGTAAATCTGTTTCTATATACCCCGATCCTTTAAAATTAACAGACTTACCAATTGGTAATTTACTGCCATATGAACCAGATATTCCAGTTTGAAATGTTAATCTATTCCCTCCGGTTCTATTAATTATTGATTTTGGATATCTAGTATTAAATCTAGATTCATCAAAGTATTCATTGAATCCTTCGGAAAAAGTTTCTTGGCCTGGAAATGAACCTGTATTGATATCAGTATTATAAATATTCGAGTATCGATCTGAAAGTAAATGTGCAATTGAACTAGTTAATGTAAATGATGCTGGTTTTATTCTATCACCCATTTTAATCTGAGGGATACTAAATACAGATGCTGATTCATATAAAAATTTAGGAGATCGATTTAAATCTGTTGGGCCATGTGTTTTTGAAGGCTCATGTTTACGTTTATAAAATAATTGATCAATTGAATTGTATATTGCAAATTGATATGAACCATCGGAATTAATAGCATCATTAAATGGTTTACTACTAGAAATATTAGGAAATCCTTCCACGTATATTCCTTGCAATTGACTATAATTTTCAGATACAGCACTTCCAGAATAAAATGTAAATTGTTTATGTGCTTCAAACGGATTTACAGAATAATCAGTTGGCTCAATTTTTTTAAATACGGTTGGAGCGACTCCTTTATATGTTGTTATTTCATTTGACATATTAGTAAAAACCTGTTATACTTTATATAATATAAATATAACAGGCTATAATTCATTGGAGTAAATTTAAAAATCTAATTTTACTCTTACCAATGCTTCTTTCGAAAAGTTTTTCAATAATGGCTTACTTAATTTAGCTACAGCTAATAATTCTTGACTATCATTATATAACCCAATTGTTGTAATATATGTTGACGGATCGCCTACAAATGTTGTCTGCGTAAACTCTCCTACACTACCTGTTGTAAATGATGGATTATTTGAAAAGTTATAATTTCCATTTTTTACTCTAACAAAATAATGAGTACTTGTAATTGTTTCTTGATTCCTTGCTTCAAATGATTGTCCATTTGCACCAAATGATCCAGATATTGAATGAAATAATGCAAAATGATTATTGCCTTCAGAATTAGAACCTGTATTAGTAGCAAATCCTAAATCTTGGTCTAACATTTTGCCGTCTAAAACAATTGAACCATATTTTGGATAAAATAATCCATAATATACTGGATTGGTTGGATTATGAATTCCATTATCAATACTACCTGATACTACATTGAATACTTTTCCTGAAGATGTAGATGTTCCTGACGATATTGATGAGTCATCAATAAATGTAAATGTCTTTGCAGATCCTGATAATGAAACAGAACCAGTTGCATTCGTTGCTCTAGAAGAAGATATTGTAGATAATGGTAATTGCCAATTTCCAGCATCTAATTGTTCTTTCATTCTATTTCGTTGTACATTTACAACATATATATATTCTGTACTTCCGCTTCCAGCCGTTACAAATCTAGATGCATCTTGTTCTAACAATAATTGTTTATATTGAGCATAAACAGCTTTAGAAGCAGGATCATCATTCCCCATATTTGAAGAACCACTTCCTAATACATGGCCGAATGCACATGCAAATTGTACAGCCGAACCAGTTTGTTGTGGAGATTTTTGTAATACATCTACATAATATCTTCGTTGTGAATTTGTTTGAGCAGATGAAGAATAAAATGTATCTAATAATCCTTGATTATCACTCCATAACCCGGCCGTTACAATTTGTGTTTGTTTGTCTACTATATCTTCAGTTGCGTTAAATCTAGAAAATGTTTTTCCTGAATTTGATAATATATTAACTTGTTGTTGATCAGCTACAATTTGATCTGCCAATTGTAGAGCTAATTGCTGTACTTGTGCGTTCATATCAACAGCGCCTGCTGCTGCATTTTGTGCTGCAGGAGATGAATATGTTGGAGACTGATTCGCAGGAGATTGATTTGGGGTTTTACCAGCATTATTGCCAGAAGTACCTTTTTGGCTTTGTTTTGGTAATTGTTTTAAAAAATTTATTTTTTTCATAATTTTATTTGCCTAATGTTTATGAAGATTGAGCAGTTTGAGTAGTTACTTTTTTAACTGTTAAATTAATAGTAGTACTGCCACCAGTTTCATTTCCAATTATAGTAATTGTAGTAGTTTTATCTTCAGTTGCCTGATATTTTGCTCTAACTTCAAATACAAATCCTGCAACTGCAACGCTTTGTGCATCTTCATTGTCTCCAACAAATCTAGGAGTCGTTGGTAATGTAGAATTTGATAACGGTTGTGTTACAATTATATCAGCACAATCACTATTTCCTAATATTGCTGTGTAACCCAATGTAGAATTTCCACCTTGTAAATTACTTGTATTTGGTGAAATTAAAGAAGTATCACCAGGACCTAATAATGTTATACTAGCATTACCTACTGTAACAACTGGAATTTGTGTTGTTGCTTTTGGTAATGATACCAATTTATATTTTAATGCTTGAGTTTCATCCGGAATAGCTTCTGTTATAGGCATATTTTCAATAATTATACCATAGTAATCAGTACCCAACGGATGGTTTGGATTCCATAATGAATAATCAATCTCATCATCACCAACTGCAAATTGTGTAATATTAAATGAATTATCACCCCTTGCTAGTAGTTCACGTCCTTTCAATGTTAATATCGCATCGACTGTAACTGAACTGTTATTTAAATATCCCATGTTTTTTATTACCTTTATTAATAAATATTACAATGTAATATTTTTCTATCTTTTTAAGTTTATTTATTGCCTACTACAAAAGTACCGCCACTTCCTCCGCCTTGTACAATTATTTGATTTGGATTTGCAGGAATAATTTCAACAACAGGTCCTCCGTCAATTGTATCGGGAGATGCAATATTGAAATCGGGGCTAGTCATCTGACAACCTGAATATTCAAGATTTTCTGTAGCAGTTGGCATAAAATCTTGAACTTCGGCGCAACGATATTGGAATGATGATGTATTTCCACCGGTACTATAATATACTGTAGCTGCATAACTTTGAACGTCTGCAGTTGATCCGAATACTTTTAAGAGACGTATTCCAAATCCGAATTCATATGCATTTATTTCTGCAGGTGTCCACGAATAGTTCCATGTATCGGTTGAACTTCCATATACCCTAGGATTTGCCGGATCGGCAAATGTTGGTGGAAATGTAAGACCTAATCCTGCAGGATATTTCTCGTTCCATATTACCGGGAAAGCCGTAGCGTTCGGCGATAAACTTGCCGTATGTATTAATAAACTAGGCACAGGATCTTGTCCTACTACGTGTATTTCAATTCCATTAATTGTAGCATCATTTGGTATATTAAAATTAAATCCATGGGCAACTAAATATTTAGAGTTAACGCTACCAATGGCCATTGTTATACTAGCAAATGCAGAAGTCGACCCGGTTATATTATCTATATTAGTCCAGGGTATATCAGATATAGACCCAGTTTGTAATGCATCGGTCGGGTTTGGTGCATTCGCCTCGAATTCTGTAGCAGCTGCAGCAGGAGTACTAGAATATAAAGTCTGCAAATACTCGGAACACCTACTAGAACTAATATATGGAGTAACAGCTTCACAATATCTCGATGATGTAACAGTTAACCATGTGCTACCAGATCTTATAATTTCTGGATAACAATATTGTGTTCCATCAAATTTTGTGTCTGAACTACTTGTTAACATTGCTTGATATTGATCATCATCATTACCAGAAGCAGAAATTATACGATTTATTTGACCATTATATACATCGTAACTAGAATTTAATGAATTTTTAGTAATTTGTATTGTATCAGAAAATGTATCTAATGTGTTAGATATTGCTGGTAAAACGGTACCTTTACTTCGTTCTAATATATTTGGTTGTATTAATAATCCTGTTATTTTATCAACTCGTGCAGGAAGTAATTGATCTAATTGTCTAAAAAATGATAAATCAAACATTGAAAATATTTTAATATATGCATTCATATCATTTTTGTCAATATATTTTTTCCAATAATCTTCTGCTACTCGTATTAAATCTGGATATGCATTTAGATCTTGATCTCCCGGATCACCAATAAAGTTATCTAAGCTTGTAAATCCTAATTGTGCAATGACATCTTCATTAATCATTGTTTGCGGAGAATAATATACTCCTAATTTTTTACTATCTAATGGTGATTTATCAAATTGACTTCGTTCAGCTCTTGTTTTTAAATCCAATGTTCCAACTAAGTTATTTGATTCTAATCTAACTTTATTATCATCAAATGTACCAGCTCCGATTGAGATACCATCATAATAATACATTTCTTCAATATCACTATATGGAGAATCATTAGTCCATGATCTAAATGAAGAACTTATACTAGATGAAACAGGTTGAACTCCTTGTATCGTTGGTATAGTAGTATGATTAATTTTTTGATTTAATGGTAATCTATATATTAATTCGTTATATGTATTTGTATTTCCGTCATATGCGCCTGGTGCTTTTGTGTGATTTTCAAAAGGCACATTTTCTAATGGATATTCCCATAACCTAAATTCTTGTAATTCTCCTTCTAATCTTACGCCTGCAGTACTTGAACTTCCAAATGTTATAGATCCAGAATCTAATAATTGTTGTGGATGATTATATGAAGAAGTTACCGTTGCAACAATTTTACCATATTTAGACTTTTTAGCAGTTAATTTTAATTCAGATCCACTATTTTCTAATACTGTATTTACCCAATTACCATCAAAACACTCAATCTCTGCAGAAGCAGTGCCATTAACTCGAATTTTACCTAATGTTCCTCTAGAAAATGCTACATCTACAAAAATATCTTCTGATCCTGTTGCATTAATAGTATATAAATTCATTACTCCAGACATTGTCGGATTCGTTAATACGTTATCTGTTCTGAATCTTAATTCAACAGCTTGAGGCCTTTTATAAGGCGGCAGGTCAGCTCTCCACGTAGTTGTAACAGTTCCAGCTGGGTTTCTTATTAAGTCTAATGCATAATCAAAATTTAATTTTTCATATACAGGCGCCCGTTCGATTCGAGGGCCGCCATATTCTTTTATAGTTATTAAAGATTGTGGAACTCCATAACAAGCTAATAACGATTGTATACTACGTTTAGTGCCTTTTGATTTTAACAAACCTGGTAAATTATTAACAATTCTTCTCCATATATGATATGTCATATCCTGGCTTGATACTGCCGGCTTTCCGATACTATTCGATCCAGTTAAAGGTATTCCAGCTTCACTTGTACCTAATGTATATTCCCATAAATTTTTACTTTGATTGCCATTTGATAAATTCCAACCAAATTGTTTTGCAACTGAATATAATAATTCATTAGGCATACCCAGATCTGGATGTTCCTCTCTAGAATTTATTAATGTCATTGTTTTAATATATGTATGTAATATATCATAATGTTGACCTAACATATTCACAAAAGGCGCCAATTGGGTATTAGTTTGATCAAATCTTATAAATTCTGGAACTGATTTTATTATTGCATTTTGATTTTCTCGATCATATTTCGAAGATGTAACAATTAAATTATCATACCATGTTTCAAATGCACTACTGCTAATTGAATACAATGTATATGGATATGTTGTAGTAGTCTTAGGAGCAGGCGTTATATAACTACCAGTAAAAAAGTCTACATTAGGTTCAATTGATGGAATTTCATGAGAAAATAATCCTGACGATGATTGGTAATACATGAATTTTTCAAAATCGTCAAAACCTCCAATTAACTTACTTTTTTTCGAACTATAATCAGCTATATTAGTAGTAGCATCACTTCCTGACAACAACGAAACTACAGCCGATTGTGAAGTATATAATTCAACTAGTTCTAATTTATATTTAAAATTCTTTAAACGTTCTGTTGCTGAACTATAAAATATAAAATTATTAAAATCTGTATAATCAATATTAGGTTTAATTCCATGTAAACTACCAGAAAAATATGCATCGATTATTTCTTGCGAAGTTTGTACAGATGAACCTAATAAATCATTCCATGACTTTAAATTTGTTTCAGCTGAGGTATCACTTAATGGAGTATTCGCCTGCCAATTGGGTCCTTGTAAAGGTATATAAGCTATTTGTGAACTAGGTTCATATAAAATAACATTATCAATATATGGATATTTTAATTCTTCTACAACCCAACATTTGAATTGTTCTTCAATAATATCATCAATTGGATCGGAAAGTTTTACATATAAATATTCTCCAATAACAACACTATTAACAAAATGAAAGCATTGATTTCTACTAAAATTTAATAAGTATGTTCTAGCAGCTCCAACTAATGATGTTTGTTGAACATTATTAATATATGAATTAATTTGCTTTAAAAAAGTTACGTTTGTTTTATCAATAGCTTTTAAACGTATTTCCATACGGTCAGGAGATATTTCGTCAACTTTAAGATATTGTTGATTATAGCTCCCAATACAATTTTTAAAAAAGTTAATAACAAAACGAAATTGACCTGATGTTATTTGTAATTTTTTAAATTCATCATACAATGGAATGTTAAGCCAACTCGATGGAAAATTAATCGATGTATTTAAATCTGTATCAAAAAATGGAGAATTTGGTGGTGATGAATTTGCGTCCGGCACATCATATTCGCCGGATATCCATGTCTGATCAGAATATATATGTAATTCCATTTGATTGTTATAATCATATACTTGAGCTCCAGGGGAAATCGATGGATTAAAATCAATATGATTATTAATTGGATATGATAATAATGATCTAGATTTTTCCTGTATTCGATTGCCCGATACAGATTTATCAGAATTTAATATATCATCTAGATTTTTATATTGTTTTAACATATTATATACTTACTTATTATTTAAATTATTAACGCTACACTAATCCTAGTTTAAATTCGATGCATCAAAATTTTGATGTTGAAGCAGACTACTTTTAAGTAATCCGTCTGTACCATTTAATGGTGGAAACTGGATTCCATAATTTCCAGGGCCTGGATCTGGTATTACTTGGATATTCCAATATGACAAAGACCCATCCCACCATGACTCGCCACCAGAAACACCAAGTATTTCATATTTATCGTAATCAAACATATCAGTTGGATCGATAATGTATTCTAACTGTAATTCAATCCAATCGCCATAATCATCAGTTGTTTGATAAACGGTAGGTGGAGCTGACATATTATATATATCAAACGTTGCATCAGCAGCAGCTTTATTATTCGATCTATAAAATGTTGGCATCGTACGTTGAATAGACATCTGCATACCGGTGTTTAGGATATTTCCCCAATCTCTTCGACAATTTAATATAACTGTAAATTTAACAACATTATTACTCGATTTCACTTGTTCAATCATATCTGGTAATAAAGTAAACGTACCAGGTGTCACCTGAGATGGCCCATTTTGAGCTGTCGTGAAAAGAACTCGTTGCGGGCCGTATCGACCATCCCAAGTACTTGAGTATGATGTTGGTAGTTTTCGCATCACTGACGGATATCCGCCTGTTCCTTCTTGCTCTGGAGCAACATAATGACCTGATATTAAATCTACAGTCTGGTTCTCGATATCTAGATTTAAATCATCAAATCCTAAATTAGAACCGTCAGATTTAGATTTAGCTGGAAATTTAAAATAATTAAATTGCGTATCGAAAACTTCTACAACTGATTTATTTAGTATTCTTTCTATAGATGGTTCTATAATTAAATTCTGAATAGTAGCAGTATTATTTGACCCTGGATCTAATATAATATTTCCTGCATCATCTCTGTTCATTACAAATTTATTATTAGATTTGTATGTCAATCCTTTTTGTATATAAGGCTGTTGAATTTGTTGTTCTAATCCATCTGGCAGAACGACTTGTTTCTGGATACCGCTTGCTTTTATAGAGCCTTTATAATTTCCTTTTGGGTTTGCCATATTCTCCTTATCTAATTATTTTAAAATAAAACTCATCATCAATAAAATCTTCCATATAACCATTTACAATTTTAAATTCTAATCGGTAATAACGTTCTGGCATTAAGCCTGACATATCCATTGTAATAAAATTACTAGTCTCATCACAACTAACTTTTGTATAATTACTATCATATGGAATAATAACTTCATCAGTAGCTGCATCTTTAAGCGAATATAATGTTGTATTAGGTAAATATTTAACAGTTGTCATTGGAAATTTATTAGTAGGAGACTTTTGTGGATATTTATCTCTTGAATAAATACGTATTTTTGACACCGCTGTATCTTTATATTCTTTTTTTAATTGAGTATATAATGTATATGAATCTGGATTATATTCAATTAATGAACCAGTATCGAATGTAGATTTATCAAAATACATTGTTAATCTAGGAACATATATAGTATGAGTTTCTCTACTAAAAAATCTAACATATCCTGTTATTGAAGTATCAGATTCATTTTGATCAGAAAATTTAAGTAAAAAGCCAAAGTTAGGAATAATTTTACCCCCACTACCGCTTATCCACGTTTTAACAGCACCTGTTACATCGATATTTAAATCTGTGGGTCTATATGAAAATGATTCATTTAAATTTAATCCAGGCTGATTAGAAAATGATTGTGAGAAAGCAGTAGATCCAAAAATACCAGATCCTGATTGGTATAACCAACTACCTCCTTTTCCTGAGCCTGAAATATATAAGCTACTTCCATTTATATTTATGTCCTGACTTCCCGAAGTCCAAAAATAAGATCCTGATTTTGGAGAATTCCATGTTACCCCATCAACAATTGGAACATTCGTAGATTCAAATCCTGTACCATTTGTCCATGAATCTCCAACAAGATTTGCATCAATTGTATAATTTGCTGATAAATTTTTTGCATGGGTAGTATATAATTGTAACATGAATTTACAATTTTCAATATTGATATCATATTTTGTTAAAGCAGAATTAACATCTGCCATATCAAATTTTAAAACTGATCTAGATTTCAAGTAATTACTGCCAGATATCGAAGATAATCTCTTTCCAACTTCTAATATTTCATCTAACCCTGTATTATTCTTAGGTAAAGCTTCATATAAAGTTGCGTCTGATTCTGGATATATTATTTTAAACATTATTTACCTTTAATAATTCGTAGTTTTTCCTTTAATATCTTTATCTGGAAATTTAATTTCAAATATTGATGGATCTAGTGATGGATATATAATACCTTTTCTTGTAGCCGTTTCTAAATCATATGGATTTTCTGCATAATTTTGAGTTCTGTCAAATAAATTATTAAATTTTATTCCAACAACTGATTGTACTCCTGTTATATTTCCTATTAGATTTAATACGTCTGCTTTAACAATAGGCTGATTAATTTGCCATTTATCAATATTAAAATATGATCTAACGGCATCAATACATGATAGTAAAACTTCATTACTATTATAATTACTTCTTACTGTTATTTCAAAATCTATACCTATATTAATTATAAACGCATCTTTAATATTTACTGCGTCTGTTAATATTCTATAATAATCTAAATAATTTTTTAAATTTGTTTTAATCGCATTATTAACAGTGGTTAATTGTTTTAAATTATTAAATCCTAAAACATATAAATTCATTGCTAATGGATTAGGAACGCGCGTTTCAATTAAATCCTGTTGCATAATTTGATCATCAGGAACAATATATGCTTTTGATACACTTCCAAATTTAGCCGGCATAGAATAACTACGTATAATATAATCATCTTTAGTTACTAATCGATTCTGTGTTGCAAAATTAGCTAATGCATTATTTTTTATATCTTGTAAAGTATCTTTCGATTTAGCACCTGCAGCTGGTTCTGGATTATTTACAGCTAAACTATTTTTTGTAAAATTTGATAAGTCTCTACTAATATTTGAATTAGGATCATCATTATATTGTACCGAAGCTATTTTTGTTAATTCATTAGCAGGTACATTTTCTGCAACTCCTTTTCCGGTTGTGTACACAACTGTTAACGTTGTATTAGCCGGTGCTTGACCATATGCTCTAGTATATAAAAAATTAGAAGGATCTATATTAACATCAATTGGTTTTCTAAATCCAGCTAAGCCATTTCCGACGTTTGTAGGATTAGGTATAACTTCTTCATCATTGCTATCCGAAACACCTGCGCCAAATTGTAATTCAAATCGATTATCACTTCGTATTCTTGAAATAAATCTTTTTGACGTTTTCCTTAATTTTAATAAGTATGGAGAAGAATCACGGTATGAAGCTAAGTCAGGATCATTTTCTAACAGATTTGGAACTTCATCAAACATTGTATCTTGAGCTAAATATGGAACTTCACTCCATGTATCGCCGTCACTATCTGTTACAGATATAATTTCCATTGTATTAGATGGAGATAAAACTACTTTATCATATGCTACTGGATTCGTGAAAGTAAAAGTTGATGTTTCAATTTTACCTGATCTTGCTGGGACTTGTTTTTTTAATAAATAATAAACTGGTAATTTTGTGGCATCATTACTTTCGTAAATTGTAACTTCGGTTGGGTCTAATGACGAAGAAAATGTAAAATCAACTAAGTCTGTAGTCCTAAATTCGATATCTCCTGTCTTTTGTTTAACACGCATACCAGATTTAACTGTTAATGCATAATCCCAATTGGGACGTACTGCACTACCCGTTCCTGTTGCCGGTAATAATTGAAATACATCTAAATTAACATGTCCCGGAATAGTATTTTTTGCATTATATCCTAAAGCTTTAGTTAAATCATATATATTTTTACGTTCTGACGCTTGTTCTAATAATGATTCTTTTAAATTATTATCTGAATAATAACTTAATACATCCCCTACATATGATGCCATTTCTAGAAATAACATTCCTGGAGATGACTCATTGAAATCTGTATATTGGGTTGGAAAATATTGTTTAGTAAAATTAATTAAATTTTTACGAAATTGATTAAAATCTTTTCCTAAATATGATATGTCTTTTTTTACGTCCATCTGTTATGCCTAATTATTTCCAGATTGGAAAGCTATGCCTTCGTCACTTAATATTATTGTTATACTTTCTTCTGATTCAGTCTGATCTATAGAAAATTTTAAATTTACATTAATAGATGTTTCTAATGCTGGATCATCTTCATATGATTTAACAGATAATTCAATAACATTAATATATGGTAACCAATATGCAATTGCATCTGATATATCATTTGATATAAACTCCTTTAACTCTGCTGTAGCTGGCTGGAATAAACAAGCAACTAACTCGGTACCAAAGTTTGGAATTAAATATCGTTCATTTTTTTGAGTTAATAATAGATTTTTTAAGTTACTGATAGCCTGATCTTTTGTAGTATATGAGGAATTAAATGCGCCTTTTCCATTAAATGGAAATGTTATTCCAATTGCTACATCAGGATTATTCCTAAACTCTGTATTATCTATTTGATATCCCATTATTTAGATTTCTTTTTATCAATTGCTTTCATTAATGCAGAATAATCTCGAGTCATTGCATTTGCAATAGCCGGGTCTTCTACAGCCATTGCATGGCCGGTTTCCGCATCTGTAATGCTAGGTTGTGCATTATATACTGTCTTTCTTTGCATTCCAAAATTCATTGCATCAGCTGATGTCATATTAATATCTTCTGCCATCAACGAAGCATAAGTACTTACTGGGTTTTCTTCTCTTAGTTGTTCTGTTTGATTTAAAATATCAGAAAATTTATTTTCTTTAAATATTGCATGTTTTGGTTTAACAACCGGAGGCCTTGCTACACCTGCAGCTTGTTTACCATTCATTTCATTAATTGTTGATTGTAACCCTTCTTGTAAAATATGCGATAATTCTTCTTTAATAACAGATCTAACTTCGTCTTTTACTATTTTTCTTAAAACCTGAATAAATTTTTTCTGTTCCATAATTGTTTTCTTTTTTATATAAATATTACTATTAATAATTTACGCCCGTTGGCCAACCTAAATTAGTTTTAGGTCCATATATAATTTTATTTCCTTTATCAATATAATAATCTCCTAACTTTCCTAACTTTAAAGCAGGAGCTCCAGATCCTTCATATGATTGTGCAGGAGCTTCTTGTAATGATGCTAATAAATCTTGTTGATTTCTGACAATATCATTAATAGTATCCAATCTACTCTGCAAATCATCAGGAGAAACATTAATTTCAGAATAAAATTCAGTACCCATTGTATTATCACTTACTCTACTTTGTTCGCTTCCCCAAGCAATACCTGTACCTGGATCTAATATTCCTTGCCAAATCCAAGTACTTCCATCAGTATCTGTAAATGGACTTTTAGGCGATGGTGGTTGACCGGTTGGAGAGCCATTAATGCCTGATCCTTCTATTAAAATCCAACTTCCTCCTCCGCCTGGTATATTATCATATGATTTTTGATTGATTGCAGATTGTACTTCATTGGAAACATCAAATTCTTTATCTGGACAAGTACTCCCTAATTTATTAACAACATCTGCTAATTTAGATGCCATTGCATTTACTCCTCTATTTAAAGTTGACGGTAATATATTTAATTGTTCAACAGATTTAATAGCATTTGCTATCGTCATATTTTGTACTATCATTAGTTCTGACAATAAAGCAGCTTGTCCTACAATTGGAGTTAAAAATATAGAAGCTTTTATAGCTGCAGCAATTTTTATTAATAACTGAACAGCTTCAACGATTTTATCAACAATTGGAAGCATATCTTTTAACTTATTAATTAAAGATAAAACCTTATCTAATTTATCTTGTATAGATTGTATCCTGGGATCATCACATTGACAATCATCAGGTAATACTGCTACATCATCTAATAAACTATCTAGGTCTTTGAAAGATTTGTCTAATAGTTTATTAATTTCCTCTATTATCATTTGAGCTAATTGTGGTGGTATTTGTGGGATTCTATCCAATGGTGGTGTTAACATAACTTTATTTCCTTATTTTTTTATTTTAACTTGTTTGCTTAATAAATTAGGTAGATCTAAGAATTCAATCATATCTAATGAAAAATCAGCAGCTCTACTTGGTTTTGATAATGCTCCAGCTGGGCCTTTAACTCCCATGCGTATTACTGCAATTAATTTTCGAATTATGGTTTCTAACTCCCTACCTTTAGGTACAGGGTTAGTTGCAGTATCAGCTCCAAGACGAATATCTTTATTTGCTGCTAATATTATTCTTTCCTTTGCACCTAATATAATGTCATTAGTTTGTGCTGATAATACTATCCTAGATGAAATTCCAATTAATTGAGGTTTAGGATAATTTTGTATTCCTTCGACATATGATCCTACTTCAGCTGGAAAATTATAATCTGAAATTGTTTGTGTGCTAGTTAAGTATAATATAGAATCACAATCATTAGGTGTTTCAACTACAAAATTTCTATCTTTTTTATTCGGCCGGCCATTTGATAATATAGTAATAGGATCGCCACACGCAGTCCCTGTCCATGGAGGATCTATACTATATTTGCCTCCATGACATGTACTACTTAATCTTAAACTATTGCCCCATCTACCTTCGAATATTGAATCTCCTTGATATGGCTGCAATGGGGACGTTGGTTTTTCCTCAAACCCAGGCGTATCTTCTACAACTTCTTCTGGTTGTGATATTTCTCCCGTACGAGCCTCAGCTACTGTAGGTAATTTATTATTATTTATACCTGATTGTATAGGATATGGATTAAAATAATACCAAGTATCATTTTTGATATCAGCTGTTGAATATTGATCTATTCCTTTAAATATTAAAACATGTTCACCCACTATTGGGATATGTTTGATCATATTACTAGCAGGCCTGCATGGTATTACGCCCGGGCCATCTGGATTATATTCTTGTACATATATTGTATATAGATCGTTTTTGTTCTTTTGTGTATATGTATTGTCGTAACCAGACTTTACTTCAGCTATCTTAAATTCTATGTTATTCATCATCGGAATTCTCCAATGACTTTTTAACATTTTTAATTTTTTCTTTTAATTCTTTTTCTTCTTCATCAATTTTTTGAATTTCATCTGATAATTCATTTTCGAACATATCGTCAGCAACTTTTAGTAATTGTATTTTTTCGTCTTCACTTAATAATGATGATTCGCCTGTTATAGTTTGAGTAGTAGAAATATATCTTTGTACAATTGCAGTTAATTTGACTAAATGATCATCATTTTTAACTGCTACATCTAAGTACTCTTTAATTAATGGAACAATTATAGTAGCATCAGATGCATTTCTTATAAGAGGTTGTAATTGAGATATTAATTGATTTATTTGTCTATCTTTCTTTTTAGAATTATGATAAACATCGGACATTAGGTCAGAAAAAGTCTTTCCTTTAAATAGTTCATCTTTTACGTCCATAATACATTCCCTTTAATATAAATATTAAAAAGGTAAATTCACGAACTCATTTTGTTCATATTCTAGAAATTTTTGAGAATATATGTTTTTTAACACTTTAATAACGCGAGTAATATTATTTGTTTCTAGTCCGGTACGCTCTCGTATAAAAACATATAACGCTTTTTTATTAAATTGTTCAATATGTTCTCTAGTTTCAAATATATGAAGAATAGAATCAGCTACGTGTATATCAGCTCTATTTGTAAATATTGAGTTTAAGTTATTATAACAATGTTCAATATAAGCATCCATGAAATATTTTAATGTCTCTTTCATTTCTTCATTATGCATTTCTGTTGTAATATTTCTTTGATCGTCAATATTAATAGGTTCTGCTTTTTTCTTTAATTTTGCATATCCCTTTTGATTTTCAGCAATTAAATAATTAAATGCAGTTCTTGTATAATAAGAATAAGCTTTACCAGCATCAGGATTAAATTTATCTAATCGCATTGTTAAATACGTTGTTAAATCAGTTTGTAAATCTTTAAAAGATGAATCTATATATTCACATTTCATTTTATTAATTAGATTTTCTGATAATTTCATGAAAGCTGGAAATATAAATCTTCTATATATTCTTTCTTTTCTAACTTGATGATCTTCTGATCTATTATATGATGACACTGCGCATTCTGTAATAGAAGTCCAATATCTATTGCTTTTTTTCTTCTTCCGTCCCATGGAAATCCTTATGTAAATTTGTAATAACTTCTTTTAATAATGAAAATGTCGTACCTGATTCATCATTTTCTGCGAAAGCTCCTAATCGATCAATTCGGGTCATTTCTTGATGTGCTTCTTCAATACGAGTAAACATATATACAGAGAGATCTTCAATCTCTTTTATATAGTCTTCTGTGTCAGCTAATACTCCAGCTAATGTATATGCTCTATATATAAAATATACTAGAGCTAATACGCTTATTGTTAATAATGATACTAATATCCAAATCATATTTATCCTTCGTTAAATGTACTAAAAATATCCTTAATTGAGCTATTAATATCCGGGTTTTGTTCTGCTAAATTCTTAATAGCATTTTTCTTAGTAACCTTTGTTTTTTGAGAAACAGGCTTTGGTGAATTATTTTTATTACTTCTCCATTTTTCATATTCAATTTGTGATGCCATATGATCTGCGTGGTGTAATATTAAAGGTAAATTCGTTTTTAATTTAGCTTGAGCTGATCTTGCAATAAAATAAGGTTTATTAGCATCATCATATATACCGTCATGTATTTTTATAGCTTGATATTCATTCCATGATAATTTTATATCATACATTTGTAATAAGTAAATAGACAAATCTGGTACCATTGTGAAAGGAATATTTTCATTATGCTTATACATTCTTCCCATATTCTTTCTATGCCAATCTGACGTTTCTACTTGATATACTTCTTTACCACTTCCAGGAAATCCACATTTACCTAAATCATGATGCATTGCTGCAAATAACATTTCTTCCTTAGTGTAACCAGACATATCTGACCCCATTTCTTCCCAAGATTCATATAATTTTTCTACACAATCCATTACACGAAGTAC
>CERP01003247.1_pt1 | contig 17841 bp, 18 predicted proteins | sample 530801 | NCBI WGS metagenome assembly CERP01 (sample SAMEA2620991, study PRJEB7988) | marine metagenome | biome: marine biome (ENVO:00000447); feature: surface water layer (ENVO:00002042); material: "saline water (ENVO:00002010), including plankton (ENVO:xxxxxxxx)" | depth 5 m | reverse complement strand
GAAAGGTCGTGAGTCTATGAGATGGTGTGTAGCTGGATCTGTAGTTCCTAGAGGATTTGATTCAACTTCTGCTAGAGCATCTGATGTTGACGGGGCAAGCGTTCATATGTTAAAAACAGCTGGTATCGCTCTTAAGAGATTTGATACTTCGCTTGATATTACATGTGTAGCGTCTTAATTTGGCATTAATTTGCGTCTATATATTGGTTTTTGATTAAGGCTGTGGGGGAGCAATCCCCCGCCGCTTTAATTGATTATATATATCCGGAGAGTTATTCTTTACATCCAACTAATTTAAACTTTAAAAGAACTATTATTATGAGTAAAAAAGTGTATTTAAGGAGAAAGGGCCTAGGAGGCCACTTACCTAAAGCAGTAACAGCCGAAGCAAAAACTAGGCTTAGTAGTGTTTATGTAAATAGACAACCTTTAAAAGGATTTAGTCCTGAAGAAGAAAAAAAATACATGCAGGGAATATTAGATGTATCTCCTGAGCATGTTGATTGGCCAAAACATTCTAAGAATTTTTGGGCTGATTTATCAATTCCTGTAGGGTTTACAGGTGTTGAATTAGAAATAGGTAAAGATGAGAATGGTATACCGACAAGCATTATGGATTATATTAAATATAATTTTGCTATTAAACATCCTTATGTTGCCTTAACTAAAGAAGAAATGGAACTAGATGTTACTAAAAAATTCTACATACAAGATCTTGCAAGAGAAGATAAAGTTAAAAATAACGCTATCAAACTTAAGAAAGACGCAGATAAAGAATTTATTAAAGTCTCATCAAATTCTAATAACATGAAAAGAATTTTAAGATTAATGTCTAATACTAATCCAGATAGAATGACTGACGATCAAATTGAAAATTCATTATATGAATTAAAAAATTCTAATCCTAAGAAATTTTTAAGAATTGCAACAGATAAAAACTTAGAAGTAAGAGCAGAAATTGAAGAAATGGTTTCAGCTGGAGTTTTAAGGAAAATTGGAAATCAAGTAATTTATATTGATGAAGTTCTTGGAGATACAATAGAAGATACAATTGTACATCTTAAAGACAAAAAGAATTCTGGAAAATTAACTGTATTAAGAGCAAAATTAAAAGAATTATCACTAATATAATATGAATGTAAGAGAAATGCATTTAGCAATTCGGCAAGGAGTGGATAAAATTAATTCACTCCAAGCTGATATGCTTCTATCACAAGAAATAGATATAGAATTAAACAAGTCTATGTTTAGATTTGTTAATACTAAATATGGGAGAAATAATCTATACAGACAAGGATTTGAACAATCACAAAAAAGAATTGATGATTTACGTACTTTAGTTACAGAATTTGAAGAGCCTGTTACATATAAAGGTCCTCATGATTCTAATTTTTTTATAGATCAATTTAGATTGCCAAATGATTATTTATATTTAGTCAATCAAAAATCTATTCTATATACTAGTAACGATTGTGAAACAATACAATACAATTTAGACAACAGTTCTCCATTATCGTATTTTGTTTTTCCTTTAGAGTATTTATATTTAGATTTAGAAACTAATAAACCTGTTATTGAAACGTCAGGATTTAATGATCCTTATAATAGTCCTGGAGGCTTTGTAAAAAACTTAGCTATGGTAGCAGATTTAGATGATTATACATTAGGGTTTAGTTATCCTTTTGCTCCTATTACAATAAGCCCATATAATTATCCACAAGATTTAGAAACTTTAAGACTTGATATATTAGATTCAACAAATTGGGGAGCAGGATTTGAATGGCACTGGGAACAATTTGGAGAGATAAATGCTCCAAATTCTTTTATTGTTACAGTAGACACAACTCAACATACTTATTTTAATTGGGATTTATCAACGGGATCTCCAATAACACAATTAATAGGTGTGCATAATCCAATATCTGGAGCTAATCCTTCAAGCATATCTTCATGGTCTAAAGTTAATGCGCAGTATACAGATAGTTATGCAGTTGCAAAAAGAATAGTGTCAAGTAACGCAGAACGTAGTGTTGCATTTAATAAGTTTGTACAACAAGACGATATATTTAAACTTTTAGACGATCCGTTTAATACAACAAAACATACTTCACCTCTAACTACTATACAAGGAAACTACATTGATATATACACGAGTGATATATTTATAATAGATAAGGTGAAAATTACTTATATAAGAAAACCAAAGGAAATTTCATTAACTTTGGACAAAAGTTGTGAACTGCCAGTGCACACTCATCAAGAGATTGTAGCTATGGCGATAAGCAGCATTTTAGAGGGACTTAATGACCCTCGATACAGTACTCACCAAAAAGAGGTGATAAAAAACGAATAATTATTAATAATTAAAAAACAAAAAAAATGGCAAGACATTTAATAATTGGAGATGGTACTACAAGAGCAACAGCTAACCCTGTTGAAGACGGTGCTATTACTATCCAAAAAATGAGCGCATCTGGACCAACTGATTTAGTTGTAGGAGAATCTATTATGGATGCTCCACAAATTAGAATTGTAGGTGGTGGTAAAGATGGAAAAAATATCGTAACTCCTTGGATTTACGGTAAAGATGTAATTAACTTTAGTGGTAAAGGTAATGTTGCACAATCAGCATGTAGAGTTACTAATACTATTTCAGGTACTTCTGCAGCAGCAGGTACTTTAGTACTTAAGTTTGTAAAAACTTCAGGACCTAGACAAGAGTTCTTTAGCTTTTCAACTGAAATTCCAGCTAGTACAGCTGATACAGCAACAGATCTTTTAATTCAAACAGCGTATGCTGCAGCAGTAAAACCAGAATGGTTGGCTTTAACTTGTACAGCGCCTGGTACTTCTAATATATTTAGTGGTCAGCTAAGAGGTGGTGCTACTCAATCAGGAGGAACTTGGGATTACGATCCACCTCAAATTAAACTAATTGTAGAAAGTTATGATGGTGGTACGCAAACGCATACGGCTTCATTTACTAATGGATCTAAGACAGGTTACGGTGGCGGATTCTATGTAAGAGCTTTTGAAGAAAGCTTACAAGGAACATCTCACGGATTCTACATGAGAGGTCACTTACCAAAGCAACCTTCTTTAGAATCAGTAACAGGTAGTGCATACGACATGTATTCAATTGTAGCAACTAAAGACGGTTCTTCAGCTTCACAAATTAACGGAGTTGATAACTTAATCGAACTTAACGTTGCAGCAATAGCAGGTGATGCTGATAGTGCAGTTTTTGAGGCAAAACTAAACGGTTACTTTGCAGGAGTATTTCCTAGCGTAGTACTATAATTAATTATTAACTTTTAAAAAATAGAATAAAATGGCAAATCCAAAATTAATGACAGCACACGCTAAATACGACTTTGCAGTCGATGGTGGTGCTGTAAGTACAATCGTACCGGTTAACTCAGCAATTATTCCTGATAATGCAGTTATTGTTAGATGTTACTCTGTAGTAACTACAGCAATGACTAGTGGTGGTTCAGCTACCTTAGCTCTTACTTGTGGTGGTGTAACATGTAAAGCTGCAACAGCATTTGACAATGGAGCTTTTGATGATGAAGACGTAACAGAGCACACTGTTGTAGATAAAACTACATCTTCAACAGGTATTCAGTTTGTAATTGCAACAGCAGCTTTAACTGCTGGTGTAGTTGACGTATATGTTGAATACTATTTACTAGCTGAGTCTGCATAAGCAGATTCTTTAATATAAGACTTATAGGGGGCATTAGTCCCCCTATCGGTCTTTTTTCTTAAAAACTAAAAACAACTTAACATGGGATTAAACATTAAAGTACTTAACTCTTGTAAATTTTTATCTGTAACTGCTGATCAATACGACAAAACAGTTAATGGTGCAGACATTGTTATAGAAAACGTTGACCCTAATATATCAGGAAGTTACACTACTGCAATTACTTACACTAACGGACAAGGACAAGTAAATATTCCAATTAGCAATCTTTCTGCAGCTAACGGAGTATTTAAAGTTTGTGTAGTAGAAGCAGGAGTAACACAGGCTTGCAAACCAGTATTAGTTAAATGTGACATAGATTGTTGTTTAGTAAAACTAACAGACGAATTAATAGATTGCTCATGCGATTGTCCTAGATGTGCTAGTACAATGGCTAAAGCACAAAAAATATTTTTACTACTTGCAAGCGCTCAGTCTGCAGTAGAAATAGCAGGAACAGATATAACTAATACTGGGTACAATAAAGATATACTATCTAAATACAATAAAACAAAAGAAATCTGCGATAATAGTTGTGGGTGCGATTGTTAATTTTATAAAATATTAAATGGCAGATTACAAAGAAGATAAAAAACGTGAAGAGCCTAGACCTATTAGCGATGCAGAATCAGAAAAAGCTTTAATAGAAAAGTTAGAACGTGAGTATTTTTACAAAAAATCAAATGGTTTTGATGTTGAGTCTTCTAAAGATCAAGAAGAAGCCAGAGAAGAAGTTGAAAAAATAATTGATTCTGTTTCAGGAGATGTTAGTTCTTATGAACTAATAAAATTAGCAGAAGTAGTAAAAAAGGATCCTTTAAATCCAAAAACTTTTAAAAATCTTCAAGCTACTGGTGAAATACAATCTAGATTTAGCAGAGCAGTTCCCGCATCAGCTACAACCGGTAAACGATATATATCTGCACAGGCATTTAATGTTCGAGCTACAGCTCCTACTGCCAGTCAGTTAAATGGAATAGAAACTATTATTCCAGATGCTACCAATGAAACTGGACTTGTAATTAGAGTAACTAGAAAACCTTTTGGTGGAGTAGGTTATGATGAAGCAATTCACCTTGATGATGTCACTGTCTATAACAGTAACGTCTCTAACTTTGGGGCATGGTCAAGTCCCCCAACATCTTCTCAAAATGTAGTACAGAGCTCAGATCCTGATAATTTATATCTTGTATATCGTTATACTGCGTTTTTGCCAGCTTCTGGCTTTTATAATTATGTCCTAAACAATGGGATGATTCCTTTTTATAAATTAAAAGTTAAATTTCAATCTGGGCATGAAGAAGTATTTGATATGAAAGTTCCAGTAGGATCAAGATACAGTCATGGAGCAAATTCTCTTGAGTGGGCTGTTAGCAACTATGGAGCTTTAAATAATAGTCAAAATATTCAAAGAATAAACGATTGTAGTACATCACCATTATCTCAATCAATATCACCTTTTTATACTCAAGGAAGAAATTTATTTTGTAGTGGATTTGCACTTCAAAATAGTTATGGAATTTTAACTCAATGGGAGCCAGTTGTTAATACAAGTGGACTAAATGAAAGTGTTTCATTATATTCTGCACATACATCTCCAATGCTTTTTAATCCTGCTGTAGGTGGTTTTGAAACTAGATATGTATTTGGTAATGATAATGATAGTATGGATATAACTTGGGTGGCAGCTAGTACGAATGGCAAAACTCATGTAGATAGCAATACAACAGCAAAGCAAGAAATTCATAAAATTGACACAGTATTACAAAATAATACAGGGTATACAAATTTAATTGCTAACCAAAATGAAAACTGGTATAAAACTAATTTTACAAGTCATTCTTCTTCTCCAAACACATGGGAGTATATAGGGTCAAGTCTTTCTAGTTTATCTAACACTGTTGGTATTATACAAAGTCAAACTCAAAATCAATTATTTACTTATACTGTTTTTTATTCTGAAAATATTACTAGTTGTCAAAGTTCACCAGCATATGCATATAACGTTTGTAATAGTAAAGGTAATCCTTCTCATTATGAAACAACAGGGTTAGATTGTCTTGGAAACACTATACCAACAACTCATTTACCAGGAGGATCAGTTTTTCAAACAGGGGTAGTTAATTTTACTCATTTTCCTTCTTGTTGTACTACATGTACATTAAATTTTTCAGTTTCAGCTTACCCTGCTACTTTTGGAAATACTGATGGGTATATAGAATGGTCAGCCTTAACATCAACTTTAAACCCTACAACTGGTTCAGGAAATGATTTTAGTAGTAATAGTGCTTATACTTTTACAGTTACAGCAGCTAATGGTTCTACTTTAACAGGTACTCTTCCTCCTACAGGAGGTAACAGTGTAACTGTAGCTACAACAGTAAACGACACTTCAGGAACAGCAAATAGATTTACAGTGTTAAGTAATGCTCAAATAACACCAGGAATGAAAATTATTTCTGGGCATACTTTTTACAGTGCTGCATCAGGAGGTGTTGCAACAACAGCTTATGTAGGAGATGTGTACGCTGGAAATTTAAATAATAATGCTACAGAATTTTATTTAGTTGACATTAACGGTAATAGTGTTTATTCTCAATCAGATGCTACTCCTAATTTAGTTTTTGCAATTGCATTTACAGGACAGTTTGGAGCATTAGCTCCTAATAATAATGCTAACCAATATTATGAAGTATGTTTAATAGATGAAGATGGGTGTGAAGAATGTGCACTAGTTACTATTAGAGAAGGACTTCCACCTTCAGGCTGTACAGATAATACAGCTGTAAATTATAGTTCAACAGCTGTAATTGATGATGGTTCATGTGTTTTATGTGATTCAACTAGTGGTTTATTAGTAGACCCAATAAATGGTAATTCAACACAACTTTTTGATAATTTTCAAACTACTCATATTCCAGCAACTTGGAACAGTGGGTATGGTGCTGCCACTACACATAACAGTGATGGGCAACTAATAGTTTCTGCAGATATTATATCTTCAGTTCAGTCTTATTTAGATTGGGATGCTAATTCTAACTTTACAATAAAAGTATATAAAGTACCTAATGCTGGAGATACTAGTACCTCAGCAGGAGCAACTTTAGTACAAACTATAAATGCAGGAACATTAAACAATGTTTCTAATGCGGCTGCTACGGTTACAGGTTTAGCTTATGGTTTTTATTCAGTTAAATTTACATATGTAGATAGTAACTCTGCTAGTACAATGGAAAATTGTTTTTCAGAGTTTACTACAGGAGTATCAGCGCAAGTTTGTGATGAAAATGTTAATCCTAATTACATGTCAGTTCCATCAAATTTATTTCTTAGAACTGCATATCCGCCACTTTGTGGAGCTCTTCCATGTTGCACTATATCAGGTCCAAATATTGTTCCTTTTACAACTTTAGGAAATTCTTGTGAGCCTTACTTTGAAATTACTATAGATTGTAGTCAAGTTGGACGAATTATAAGTGCTTTTATTTTAGAGTTTAGCCAAAATAATAGTAATTGGACTACAATAGCAAGTACTAATAGTGTTACTATAAATGTTCAACCCGGTCTCCCACAAACTTGGGATGTGATTCCGTTTGGAACTCAAACGTCTTATCTTTTAGCTTATGGTACAGGGTACTATAGAATTTCAGCTACTGCATCTGAACTATCTACTGGAGATGTTTGCACAATTCAAAACACGGAATTTGTAAAAAAGCCTGCATCTGGGTGTACCGATCCAAACGCACTTAACTACAATGCTACTGTAGTGTGTGAGAATGGTACTTGTATTTATGAATCATTTGATTGCGTAAGTGGAAATTGTGTAGATCCAGGAACTGGTAATGGGCAATATGCTACATTAGCAGCTTGTCAAAATAATTGTTTTGCTCCTCCTGTACTTGGATGTACTGACTCATGCGCAACAAATCATAATCCCATAGCAATGGTTGATGATGGTTCTTGTATTTACAGAGCTTGTTTAGATCAAACAGCGTCAAATTACTGGTGGAGTTGTGATTGTAATACACAAAAACTAACAGCTACAATAAACGATCAAGCTTGTTGTGTAACTCCTTGCAGCCTTTCTGAAACAATAGTTGCTCACACTCAAAATGCAACAGCTACTTGTGTATCTTTTAATAATGATGGAGAAGTTTATATACAATTTAGTAATAATAATAATGCTACAAATTGGACTTTTAAAATATATGATGCAATAGGAACAACTCTTATATACACAGATCCAAATGTATATTCAGGAACTGCAACTGTTTCTAATACTTACCTTGGATTAGGTGTTGGAACTTATACTGCAGAAGTTACAACTAGTCTTGGTAGCCCACCTTACAATGCTTGCACATTTACATTGCCATTTTATATAGAATCAGACTCTGTAGTTTTAGGGTGCACAGACCCAACAGCATCAAACTATAATCCAGCAGCTTTATGTGATGATGGATCATGCTTTGTTTGCGGGTGTCCAGATCCTAATGCTATAAATTACAATCCTAGTGCTACTTCAGTGTGTCAATGTGACTATGATGTTGAAGTAGTTAGTCCTTGTTTACCTGTAAATGTAGATACAATTGTAACAAAAACTCAAGCGTGTCTTACTTTAAAAGGTTCAGAATGGTTATTTGATTATAAATTAGGGAGAGCAACTGATTGTCCAATAATGGATAAATGGAAATTAATCTTAGTAGAATATTTACTAACTCAAAAAGAAGATGGAATAGATTGTTTATATAATTGTGTTGATTCAAGCCAAATTGCTATAAATAATACTACTTCATGTACTGATTTATGGGTTCAGGGAGGACCTAGCACAGGAGTTAATCATGATTCTAACCATTTAGGGGCAAGCGTTTCCGCAGGAGAAGGAACAACTATTACAACATATGACGGTTATCCATTAGGATGGTTTGGATATGATGCAAGTAATACTCCTCAAACTAGTAATAAAAGTTTTGTAGGAGATGTTGTTAAATTTAATTTACCAACATTTCATCCTCTAGCTTCTAATTTAAATGGGACTATATGGGAACTAACAACAGTTCCTTCTAATCCAACAGGATTACACGAAGGGTGCGCTCTTCAAAAAGTAGGACATTACACAAAATGTGTAGACTATAAAAAAATAGATATTGTAGATTCTATAAACTATTATCAAAAATTTGTTAACTTTGTCAATAAATTTTGTAGAGACTGTAATATATCAATATTAAATAAAACAAAAGAATAAATAAATTATGGCATCAAGTGTAAATATATATGATCTAGTTACTTTAGCTAAAACAAGTGTTGATAATAATGATTTTTTAGAAATAGCTAATTCTGCATCAGGGCTACCTAAAAAGATTTCAGTAACTACATTATTCCCAACAATGGCTACCGCAGGATCATCTAGCGAAGATATATTTGTTAGTATAACAAATAAAAATCAATTAAATTTTAAAGGTATAAAATCTGGAGACACAGGACTATTAACTGCAACTACAACTTCTAATAATATTTTACTTACAGTTTTAGAAGCAGGAATAGATCTTAGTTTATGTAATAATGTAACTGCAGGCTTTATGTCGTCAGTAGATTTTACAAGTACAATAACTGGAGAGTGTGCGGTAACAAACGGAGGTACAGGATTATCATCAATAGCTAAAGGCGCTCTTTTGTATGCAGACGAAGCAAATTCCTTAAAAGCAACTGCAGCTTTATCTGCAAACGGTCAAATACTTATAGGTAATGCAACTACTGGAGTTCCTAGCGTAGCTAATATTACAGGAGGTACTAATATGACTGTTTCTAATGGCTCAGGTACAATTACTTTAAATGCTAATCAAACAAATGCAGAAGCAAACTTTGATCTTAGAAATGCAGCAGATGATACTACTTATAATATAGATACTCATAACGGAGAAGGATATATTTCTGGAACTGGGGCAGACGGAGGATTAACAGTAGACAATAGTTCAAGAGTTTATATTGGAGCAAACAGCACTAAAGTATTTAGTGAAATTTTAACTTTAGCAGGTAATTTAAGATTTACAGGAGCTTCTACAATAAAACCTACTGCAGTTGGTAGTAGTGATACAGGGGCGGCATTAACAGTAGAAGGAGGTGAATCTGTAAATGGTGCAGCTGGAAATATAAATATTAACGCAGGAGAAGCTACAGGTAGTGGAGCAGCTGGAAGTATAGTAGTAACATCAGGTAAATCTGCTAGTGGAACTGACGGAAATATACAATTAAAAACACATACAGTTGGAGGAGTAGCAACGGCTGGATTAACAATTGACGGTGGAAATCAAGATGTAACAGTAAATACAGGAGACTTAATTATGTCTACTGGAAATATTTACATGAGGGGTTCTTCTAGTCCAAACATAATTAAATATCAAGGAACACCAGGAGATGCAGGAGATAACACAGATGCCGTAACAGCAGCCCAAATTTTAACAGGTATTGTAACTGTTAATCCAGGAGCTGATCGTAGTAAGGCTATAGACACGGCAAGTAATTTAATATCAGGATTAGGTTTAGGCGCAGATCAAGATGCTTTTGATTTTGTTTTTATTAATCTTGGAGATGATAGCGAAAATAGAGATATAACTTTAACTGGAGGAACTCATGTAACACTTGTAGGTAATATGCATATTTCTTCTCCTGATACAGCAGATGCATCAATTGCAAGTGGTTCTGCACAATTTAGAATAAGAAGAACTGGAGCAGCTGCCGTAACATTATATAGAATAGCGTAAAATTAATATTAACCAAAAACAATAAATAGACAATGGAAACAATGGAAACAATGGAAAAAGTAAAAACAATGAAAACAATTAATGCAACTAAACAAGAATTTGTAGATATTATTAATGGACTATTTGCAGTTCAAGATTTACAAGGTAAAGAATTTAGTCTTTTAGTAAGTAAAAATATACATATCTTACAAAAAAATTTAAAAGACATACAAGAAGCAGGAAAACCTTCAGAAGAGTTTTTAAACTTAGCACAACAAGTAAATGAAATTGCTAATTTAAATGAAGACAATTCTAAAGAACAAATTGATGCTCTTGAAAAAGAAAATAAAGAATTAGTTGAAAGTAGAAAAGAACAAATGGATAAAGTAGCAGATCTTTTAAAAGCTAATATAGAATTAACACTTCATATATTACCAGAAGCTGTTTTACCAGAAGAAGTGACTGCTAAACAAATTAATAGTATAATAACTATAATAGAGTAATAGCATAAATATATTTTTATATCTAATATGAAAAAATTGCTTATAATATTTTTATTTATTTTAGGAGCTTGTGTAGCACCTAAAAAATGTTGTGCACAAAATTTTAGTGTTAAAGGGTATGACTACAACGTTAAAGATATGCTAAAAAGCCAATTAAAATTTTCTACAGTTTATGGTGCTGTAAATGGAGGAACGTCTGTATCAGATGTTAAAACATTTTCAGTTACATCAGGACAATTAGATGAAGGATTAATACAAACTCCTTATGATTACTCTTTAACGATTGGTATTAGAAAAATAGCTAGGTTTGGGTATGAAAATAAAGCAAATACTTTTTATGATGGTACAGAATCTAATTACACTGATGCTGCTACAGTTGGTAAAGTAAAAGGATTTGAATATTTATTTGAAATAGATTACTCTAGACAACAAGGTGTAGATTTTTTAGATCATCATCATTTTATTAGGTACAGCTCTGATGATGATTGTGATGGGCCTTTATGCATAGATCATTTTGCTGCTAAGTTAGAGTATTTAAAAGATGGTTTTGCAGATGTAGAATATTTTGAATTATCAGAAAGATATAGAATGAAAAAAAATGCTGATTTATCATTTAGTATAGGATTAGCACATAGACTTTCAGAACCTTACGGGTACGACCCATTAGAAGAATGGATACTAAGTAATGGCAATTTACATTACACTTATTTAGCAATACAAGAAGGTTATACTATTGATGTTGCTAATAGTGAATATAGAGACCCTAGTGGAAAAGTAGTAGCTACAAACAAAGAGGTTTGGGTAGAAAATATAATTCCACAAGTATTAGCAGATTATTCTGAAAAAAAAAGAAGTAAATTAAAAAGACAAATTCAACATTCATTTATTATTGGATTTGATTATTATAAATACACTAAAAAAACTTGGTTGCATGCGTGGGGCAATTTAATGCCTTATCATTATAATGATGGGAATGAGTTTTCTTATCACAATTATATAGAAGACGATCAATGGTATGATTATTCTGCAGGATTAATATATGGGATAAAAGTAGATAAACATTTAGGGTATTTTGTAGAAGGTAAATATAACAAGTACTGGAATAGAGAATGGTACGATTTTAAATTTGGGGTTAATTATATAATATTTTAAAAATAAAATTATGAAAAGTAAAATTTGTAAATGGGTAAAAGCTATAACATTTGGCTTAGTTTGTTTTGACTGGTGTTTAAAACCTGAAGTATGTGACTTAGGGGATAAATGCTGTAAAGCTTAAAATATGCCTATAACTAATAAACAGCTTCATCAAGAAATGCTTGATATGAAGCAAGACCTTAGAGACATTAAAATTAGGTTATTAGATCCTGATCAAGGAACTATATCTAAAGTTAATAAAAATACTTCTTTTAGAAAAGGAGCTCAAAAAACTTTATGGTCAATTTGGATAGTTCTTATAGGTATTCTAGGTAAATTAATATTTTGGAATTAGTATGGGGAAAGAGTTAAATGAAGATACGGGATTTAATGTAAGCATTAAAACATTAATAGCTATAGGATTTGCTATGGCTACTATTATAGGTATGTGGTTTGCTTTACAGGCAGATATTGAAGAAGCTAAACAATTGCCAGAACCATTACCACCTGACGTTACTCGTATGGAGTTTGACATGAAAGACCAAATGATTCGTAATACTATTATGACTACACAATCAGATGTAGAAGAAATTAAAAAAACTCTTGAAAAAATAGAGGATAAATTATATAACAGATAATGAATGGTATTTACAGAATATTTAGTTTGTGCATGTTTATTATATTGTTTATTTTATTGCCTAAGAATTCCTTTGGACAAATAGAAATAGCATATTTTAATGCAGAGTGGAACAAGGCTAATGGTGTAGGATGGGCTCAAGATTTAAAAGAAGTTAAAACAATATCTTATGTAGATGCTGCAAAACAAACAAGCTTAGCGGCAAAGCATAAAATAGCAGTTATACCTACTATTATAATATTTAAAGATAAAGAAGAAGTTGCTAGATTTCAAGCGGATCTTAGTTTTAAAATGGTAGCAACAAGAAAAGAGGTACAAGAAGAAATAGATAATATACTAATGAGCGATTTTTAATATGTGGAAATTATTTCAAAATAAAAATGATATAAATGAAAAGAATATAATTGGTTTTATATCTTTTGGTGTTATGGTATTGTTTGCATTTGCAGACCTTATGACTAGCTTTGTGTATTCAGGAGATGATGCGTATTTATTAATTAATGACACTATATATAATTCTTTTGTTCTTGTAACATTAGGATGTTTTGGTATTAGTGCATTTGAAAAAATAAAAACTAAAGAATGAAAAAATTATTACTATTACTATTAATAATACCTTTTACGGTATTTAGTCAAGGTCCTCCAAACTGTGTAAATTCATCAGTACATATATATTTAGATCAGTATATGTCAGAAACTTCTTGGGATATAAAAGATACAGCTGGTAATATACTAGCATCTGATGGCCCATATTATAATGCGGTAAACTATCAATCAATAATAGTACCTGTTTGTTTGCCTCCTGGCGATTTAACTTTTACTATATATGATAGTTATGGTGATGGTTTAAATGGGGCTTTATGGGGAGGTTTAGATGGCTCTTATTTCTTAAAACAATGTAATGATACTCTGGTCATTGGGTCAGAGCCTAATTTTGGTTCTGACACTACACACGCTTTTGTATCTGCGGTTTGTCCACCTATATATGGGTGTACTGATCCAGCATATGTAGAGTTTGATCACCACGCTGATACAGACGATGGTAGCTGTCAAACTTTAAAAATATTTGGTTGTACAGACTCAACTATGTATAACTATGACGCTAACGCAAACACAATGGCTTTAATACCTAATTGTGATTACGTTTTAACTTTATATGATCTATTAGGTGATGGATGGGTTGGTTCATACTTAGAAGTAAAACAAGATACTAATGAGTGGGTTTATTCTATAGATACAGCCTTGTTTCAACAAGACTTTATAATAAATTTAAAATCACCTATGCCTGTAGAGTTTAAGTTTTTTGTTACTCAACAAGCTTCTTTAACTGCAGCGCATTGTGGATTTAAATTAACTGGTCCAACAGGTCAAGTAATGATAGAGGTATTACCACCGTTTATACAACCTTTATTTAAATATATTTCACCAACATATTGCGGTAATTTATGTATTGAAAAAACATTTGGATGTATGGATAGTTTAGCTGTAAATTATATGGATACAGTTAATACAGATGATGGAAGTTGTTATTATTTACCTGGTTGCATTAACTCTTCTTATTTGGAATATTATACACAAGGCTATGTAGCAGACTATGACGATGGGACTTGCTCAACATTAGCCGTGTGGGGCTGCATTGATCCTGCAGCCTTTAACTATGACCCACTAGCAAATATAAGTAATGGTGGGTGTGTCCCAATTGTATATGGATGTATGATAGATGGATCTTTTAATTATAATCCTAATGCAAATACACCTACAACATGTATACCAGTTGTCTACGGTTGTACAAGTGATATAGCTATAAATTATAATCCTAATGCTAATACAGATGATGGGAGTTGTATAGGCGCTATATTAGGGTGTACTGACACAGCAGCATTTAATTTTGCACCTTTAGCTAATACAGACGATGGTTCATGTATACCAATTATTTATGGGTGTATAAATCCAATAATGTTTAACTACTGTGATACTTGTAATACAAATGATGGAAGCTGTATAGAGATACTATATGGCTGTACAGATAGTACTATGTTTAATTATAACTCTTTAGCCAATGTTGATAACAACTCTTGCTTGCCTTTTATTTACGGCTGCACTGACCCTAGTATGCTTAATTATAATCCCCAAGCTAACACAGAAGATTTTAGTTGTATTCCTTTTATTTACGGTTGTATGGACAGCACTGCTCTTAACTATGATTCGCTGGCTAATACTGACAATGGTTCGTGTATTGAAGCGATTGCAGGATGTAGGGATCCAAATGCGTACAATTATAACCCGCTAGCAAATGTTATAGCACATGATTCTTTAGGGTGTTTATATGCAGCAGATTGGTGTATAAATGGATCTGGTAATCCTTTCTTTTTAAATGACGAATGTTATGCTTGGGTAATTCAAGTAGATGAATATTGCTGTACTAATGAATGGGACAATATATGTGAATTAACTTATAATCACTGTGTTGATGGATGGTCAGGAAATTTGCCTCCAGCACGAATTTTAGAAAATAAAATAATAATATATCCTAATCCAACTAAGGATATTGTAAATATAGTTGGGAAAGAATTTAGTATTCAGGTGTATAATATGACTGGAAAATTAATTACTAAAAAGGATAATCCTACAACAATAGATTTATCTAATCAGGCATCAGGTATATACACAATACAAATACTAAAAAATAATAATATAATAATAAAGAAAATAATTAAAAATTAAAAAAGATGGGACTATTAACAGCAAAACTTACATTGACAAGTAAAAATGCAACTTCAGATGCTTTAAATTTAGTATCATCAGATGAGTTGTTATTTTCTAAAGATGTACTACAAAAAAGAATTGTTACTTCAACAACTGCAACTAAACTTTTAGAATCAGATGATTATGGTAAATGCTATGTTTACTTACGCAACTTAAGTACTACACCAGCAGAAATAATTTATATACGAACAGGTGCAACTGACGCAGCAAACATTCATGACATAGGAGCAGAAGAATTTATATTCTTTTCTTGGTCAGGGAATGAAGATTTAAATTATGATGCAGCATCAGGTACTCCTGTTTTAGAAATGTATGTATTTGAAGTATAATAATAATAAAATAAAATAAAATAATATGGCAACATTAACAACAAAATTAACATTATCAAGTACTGATACATTAAGTGATCCTTTAAATTTAACATGCTCAGATTCTTTATCGGTAACAAATCCAACAGAATTATCTAGAGTATCTGTAGCTACCGATGCAGTAACTAATCTTAGAACTACATCAGACTCAAGTATTACTTATGTATATCTAAAAAACATGGATACAACAAATATTATTGTAGTAAAAAATGATGCTGGTAATAATTTTTTAGATTTAGGTCCTGAAGAGTTTTCTTTCTTTCCTTTAAAAGGAGCAATAGGATTAGAAGTACAAGCTGACACATCTGCTTGTATATTAGAATACGGATATTGGACTAAAGCATAATTATGATAAGCAAACACATAAGCGATAAAGAAGCTGTTTATAGTAATACAGCTATTAGACGAGGTATAGAAAATACACCTAATGAAGAACAGTTGTCTAATATGATATTATTAGCAGACAATATATTTGAGCCTCTCAGAGTTTATGTTGGGGGACCAATAAAAATAAATAGTTTTTTTAGATCTGAAGAATTAAATCAAGCTATCGGTGGATCTACTACGTCTCAACATTGTAAAGGTCAAGCTATAGATATTGACGACACATTTGGTAAAATGACTAATGCACAAATGTATTATTGGATTAAAGATAACTTAGATTTTGATCAAATGATCTGGGAGTTTGGGGATGATAATAACCCTAACTGGGTGCATGTAAGTTATGTATCAGAAGAAGAAAATAGAAATAGATGTTTATTAGCATATAAAGAAGGTAAAAAAACAAAATATAAAGTAATATAAATTGAAGTGGTTAGGGCAACATATTGTAGATTTAATTGCACGTTTTAGAGGTGATGTTTACTTAGAAGATGTAGACACTGGCACTATAGCTAGTGGTGGTAATTTAGGATTAGACTCAAACAACAAGATAGTAAAAGCAACTGTTAGTGGTGGCGGTACACCTACAGAGATTACGGTAGCTAACGAGGGTACTGATACAACTTGCTTTCCGCTATTTGTAACAGCGTCAACAGGTGATTTAGGACCTAAAACTAACAGTAGTTTAAATTTTAATGCAGATACAGACACTCTTTCATGTTTAGGATTTTCTGGTAATTTTGTTGGTGATTTACAAGGCGATGTAACAGGTGATGTGTCTGGTGACATAGACGGGTCGTCGGGTAGTTGTACTGGTAATGCTGCTACAGCTACAAAATTAGCGGCTACAAAAACTATAGCGGGTGTTGCTTTTGATGGTTCTGCTAATATATCTTTAAATAACAACGCTATAACAAATGGCGCTGGGTACACAACAAATACGGGTGATATAACAGATGTAAGAATAACAGCTGATGATTCTAATGTAGCGTCTGATGCTTCTGGCAGTGCTGATTTTGCTATTGCTGGTGGCGAAGGTATAGATACTAGTGTTAGTGGTACAACTATTACAATTGCAGGAGAAGATGCTACTACGTCTAATAAAGGCGTGGCTAGTTTTAGCTCTGATGATTTTTCAGTTTCTTCTGGTGCTGTAACTATTAAAGGCGAAGGTGTTGATTTAACTAGTCAAGTTACTGGTGTTTTGCCAAGTGCTAATTTAGACGCTGACACGGCACACCTTTCAGGTACGCAAACATTTACAGGTGAAAAAACTTTTAGTGGTGACACGACTTTTAGTTGTGACACTATAACATTTCAATCACCAAATGCAGATGACCCAAATGTAATTATTAAAAATACAGCAGACGATAATCAAGCGGCTAGATTGTCGTTTATAAAAGATCGAGGTGCTGCAATGGCAGATAATGATCGTGTTGCTGAGATAGATTTTTATGGAGAAGATGCTAGTCAAAATTTACAAGGTTATGGTAAAATAATGTGCCAAGCCTTAGAATCAGATCATGGAGTTGAAACTGGTAAACTTAGGTTGCAGGTCGCAGAATAT
>CERP01047226.1_pt1 | contig 18052 bp, 23 predicted proteins | sample 530801 | NCBI WGS metagenome assembly CERP01 (sample SAMEA2620991, study PRJEB7988) | marine metagenome | biome: marine biome (ENVO:00000447); feature: surface water layer (ENVO:00002042); material: "saline water (ENVO:00002010), including plankton (ENVO:xxxxxxxx)" | depth 5 m | reverse complement strand
GGCTTGTCTCTTTGTCTGTTCTTGGTGTTTCGGTGTCCATAGTATTAAAAATGGATAACAAGGCGTTGCTGCCAACCCTTCGGGCGGCAGAACTCAGCCGTTAGCCTTCAAGAATTGAACACTCAGGAGGATAGTAGACGGCAGGGTAAATCACCGACTCCCCGTCACGCACAATTTTCAGGAAGCAGTCGTCGGTATCCACGACCATCCCAATATGCGGGAGTTTTGGTGAGCGATCCACAATTACTGTATCCCCAAGCGCGAACTCAGTTCCAAACATTTCGTTTATCTGGTCTATTTTCATAAATCGTAATCGGCTAACAAATCGTTGCTGACCAACTGCGCTCCGCTTGTGGCAGAACTCAGTCGTTCTCCTTAAAGATCCTGCCTAATTCTCACGATTAGAGATTTTAAGTTATCAATCCTACATTCTGCGTAAGCTACATACATTGGATCGTCATCTTCATGTGGCTCCTTGTCTTTGATGTCAGCCTCTATGCACTCAATGAGGAGTTCCTTTTCGTCGTGCGTGATGTGAAATTCTGGATCCATACCTAATTATATCTGAGTTTTTTAGCAGTTCTTCAATCGAATCAACACATCCTTATTACGCTCGAGCTCTTGTTTGAAAAGTTCATCACAGAACCCTCGCCACTCCTCTTCTGTAATACGATCAGCGTTAAGCTTCTTCCACATCAAATCATACTCCTGTGAAGTAATCTCTCTGTTATCCTTTTGCATACCTAATTATATCGGAGATGCTGCAAGCGCAGCGAAGGGAGGCCTCGAGCGTCGTCTAAATGTTCTGCATCGTCGAGTTCATTAAGAACAGCCTCTTTGATCTTCTCGATCATCTCTGGGAGATCTGATTTACTGAATTCTAGATGCTCGCACCCTTCGCAGTAGTCGAGGATGATGTTTTTGATTTTATCTTCGTTTTCCATAGTCTAAAAATTGGTTAAGCGTAGGTGTCGTAGGTGTTCGCTTTGGAAATCTCCTCGCACCGGTCTGCCATTTCGCGCAGCCGCGTTGCGGCGCGGCGAAGTGCCGCAGCTTTTGTCGTTGCGGATGCCAACCCGACATTGCACATCCCCCCATGATCGTCCCCGCAGGTGAGATCCACCCACATCAGGCCGGCGTCGGCGAGGAGTTTGATTCCGTTTTCTGGTTGTTCTGTCATATCGTATATCAATATTATATCGGAGTTCCTAAAGGTAGTTTCGTACGTAGCCTCGAGCGTCGTCTAAATGTTCTGCATCATCGAGTTCGTTGATAATTGCTTCTTCGCTTGAGCCATCCTAAACCCTTGAGCGAATGCAAACGTAATAGCTTCCCGAATAGCTTCCTGATCGTATTTCTCTCCATCACATGGATAATACATTTCTTGAAACTTAATAGCTTTCTGCTCTGCTTCAAATTCTCCAAACAAATCCTTTTCTTTCATACCTAATTTTTCTGTCATATCGTATATCAATATTATATCATATTTTGGGCCAAATGTAAACAATTATTTGCCTATATTTGTTGCTTCATAATTTATGTTTATTAGTTCTCCAGCACAAACTTCTTTTCTCTTATAACATAGTCCATATGAACAAGCAGGCAACTGAAATCTATTCCAAAGACAAGTTGCTCAATCTTAAAACACAGCTATATTGTCGATATAAACACATGATTACTGATCTAACACCAGAACAAGAATCTGCCTTGGCTGTCACGGCTGATAAGTGGTTCAAGATTGGGGCTGCAACAGGGGACTGCGATGTCTTAGCAACAGTTGAAGCCATCAAGGAGACTTACAAATGCGCCAAAGCGGCTCTGCCAAAGTACTTTTTCGGGCCGTTCAACAATCCGATCGAGTGCGCATACGGTGAATCGATCGGGGAAGAGATCATGGATGCTTATGATAACCCATCTGAAGCTAACACGGAGATGCTCCGGCGTGTGGAAGATTTCTTCGCGCAGGAGAATCCAGACATCCAGGGGTTGTCGGTCAAGAATCAGATCTACGGCTCGCAAGATGCTTCGTGGCTCTCATATTACGACTACTTCGATGAGCACTTCGCTCTTGAAGGTACTGAAGAACTCCGAGGGTTGATTGCTCTTGCAAAGGTCTGCGGATGGTGGGCGCCTTACGATGAGGCTGCTTTCTTCCAGCACCGCCCTGTTTCAATACACTTCTCTGAGACGGCGGGGAACGCGGGGATCCGCCAGCTGAGCAACACCGAGGGGCCCGCGGTGGAGTTCCGCGGATATGGAGGCGCAAACGTCTATGCTGTTGAAGGTGTGACTGTCTCAGAGAAGGTCATCAGGCGCGCATACACAAGCTCAGACATCGACGCCGAAAAGAACGTTGAAGTTCGACGGGTGATGATCGACCTCTATGGGCCCGACAATTACATGCGGGACTCAGGTGCAGAACTCCTTGCGAGAGACGACTTTGGAGAGCTTTACAACAAGAGAGTTCCGGGCGATGAGGACATCCTCATGGTCAAGGTCGTGAACTCCTCCCCTGAGCCTGATGGCACATACAAGGACTACTGGATCAGAGTCGATCCCGTCGCTTATGGAGGAGTGAAGACTCCACGTGAAGCGATTGCCTCCACGTGGAGGAAGACCGATGCAGATGGTAATCCAGGCGACCTCCGCTTCGATGACCCTGACGATTACTGCGAAGAACTCGTTGCTCAGACCTAGAAGAGAAGCAGAAGCCTTGCAAATCAATACATAACAAGCCAGCTTATAAACATGAAAAGACAACCACTATACCGCCAAGGTGATGTACTATGCATCCCCATCGACGCAATTCCAACTGACAAGAAGCTCGTGCCTCTTGATCCCAAAGCGCGTGTGACGCTCGCCCTCGGGGAAGCCACAGGTCACCACCACACTCTGTCAGAGGGAAGCGTCGAAGGGTGGTCGAACGGGATCGAAGCTCTTGCTGAGTATTTCGAAGTCACGTCGAGGGAGGCAGTGCTCACGCACCAGGAACACGACGCAATCACACTCCCGAAGGGAGTTTACGAGCGTGTGATTCAGACAGAATACACCCCTGAGAAGATCGTGCGCGTGGCTGACTAGGATGGAATATCTGATCATATATGGAGTCGTCCTTATTATTGGACTTGCACACTACTGGCGATGGTTCACATATGCACGCAAGATCCACGCCCAGAGTAGAAAGACCCTGTATAAACATACAAAACAGCAGCTCAAAGGACTGCTTCTATCCCCTGAAGATACCTCGTATATCGTTGAAGATCTAACTCCTCTGAGAGATAATGAGAAAAGAGCTAAGAAAGATGTGAAAGGGTATGGTTACATATTACTTGGGTGGTTCTTCTGGCCTGTCTTTGTGCCCTTGACACTCATCTTTATTCTAATCAATACAAACAGAAAATGACATGACCAACATAACAACTTTCGTCCTCAAATTCTTCTCATATACTACTCCCGCGGTTCTCCCGCTCATCCTCTTCTGCCTGGTGTGGAACTGTTTCCCCGATGGGGCCAATTCGATATCAAGAGTCGGCCTCTTCATCACCGGCTTTATTTCGCAGTGGATAGTGGGTCCAAGACTATATAAAGCTCTCAAACATGCATAGCTTGTGCAAAGTCGCAAGCTCTCTAATTTAAATTAATAATCAATAACCTAGCTAATAAACCATGAATATTGACATATCTCTAATAATCTGGACGATACTTCCAGGGTACATAGTCATCGCCTTTCTTGTATTCTTGAATGTGAAGTATCACGTGCTTCGACATATCAAAGATAATACAAGCAATAAGGAACATGGGGAATGGATACTCCGCTATTGGTTCTTCGGAGCTATGTTTTGGCCTCTTTCTATCCCACTGGCATTGCTTATCATTCTCTATAACACAGTAACCAGAATCAAATAAACTATGATTGAATTAATACAAACCGCATTCACATGGGAGGTCGCTCTCCTTTACTTCCTATGGTCAATAACAGGAGGTATCATATCCATGTGGATATCTCCCCATATATTACGATACATATATTACGATGTGCATGAGAGGCTCACAAGGCTTCTTGATAACACCTTTGATAGCGACAGCTCCCTTACTGTGGCATTCCTTATATGTTCATATGTGTGGGTAGTTGGAAGATTAGTATTTGTACCATATGGAATTATCATGCTACTGTTGGGACCAGCATCCACGTTCTTTTTAATCGCAGCTTTGTTTAGGACAGACGATGACGAGGAATAAATTTGATAAACTGATTGCCGGTTCTCTGTGCGACGCAAGGGTGGAGCAGACCAAGCAATATGCAATTGCTGCTCACCGCTGTTGTATATTATTTCAAAGTAAACTCCTCCCACGATCCAAGTGGTGGAAGTTTTTTGAAAGGCGAGTTACACTCTCCTCATCAGAAGCATGTGAAGCAGCATTTCATTGGTTAAGCACCGGGAAGCTCAATGCTCTTGCTAAGAAGGTAATCACCTCACGTGACTATCTTGATCTTAAACGGATCAGGCAGCCATATATTTACCTTGTTGCTAGAGAGGACCGCTTGATGGAAATTGAGCGCTCAAATAGAGATACATCAGGGGATATACACCTCCCGTTGTGGCTATATAACTTTATCAAAGAGGTATAACACCTACAGATACAACGAGAAAGAGCGGGCCTTTTCTAATAGGGCCCGCTCTTTGTGTTTATATCTATGTATGTTAAGTCATGTGGTCAACAAACTCAGCCCAACCATCTTCAACTTCATCGAAGACGAGACCGAGGTGAATCTGAGGCCTTGTGGGCTTCTGCATAAGTCTCACTTGCGATACACCCTTCGTAAGCTGTCTCTGTCTCCAAGTCTCAAGCTCTTCACTGGGAAAGCTATCAACATCGTTCAGGTTTAAGCTAGAGAGTTCATTATCAGACTTCCAAGAGTTGAGATCTCTATGACATGTCGTCATGTTAGTCCACTCGTTCAAGCCTCCTTTAGATACAGGCTTGATGTGATCTATCGATCTATCTTTCCGAGACAGTTTAAGACCAGAGTATTGACACATATGGCTATCTCGTGCCCAAACCTTTGCGCTTGTTGGGAATAGAACTCTGTTCATCGGAATGCGATCATATCTCTGCTCAGCGATGATCAGAGGGATCTTCACTTCTGTATTATTTGCTAGTTTGACCGTGCCATGAAACTGGGTACCATTATAGCACATCCATTCTTCAAAGGAGTACTGTTGGTAAGTCACAGGGTCTACTGCTTTAGTATCACCTGAGAACATCGAGCACATCACTTCTTTCCATTCGATAACATCAATCGGGAAGAAATGCTTGTTGGTTTTGAGTGTACGTGACGTTTTCACATAAATATTATAGTGTCAAGCGCCCAACAATCCAACAATACTGCTGATAATTCTGAGGAAAACGAGGACATTGTAAATGGTTCTTCTAACAGCTTCAAAGATTACTACAACGACTCCACGAGGCAAGATAGAGGTAAGAGTGGTGATGCACGCTTAGCTAGGAGAGGTGCAGATGGTGGAAAGGGCGTGAATCTTATACCTCAGAAGTACAAAGAGGTGGTCGATATGCCTCGATTGAAAATGCTCCAGGATAACAAGAATGGGAAAATCGTCCTCAATCAATATGAGATCCCGATGATCAAGCAGAAGTATAATGTCCGTAATATGGACGAGAATGGACGATCTCTTGGAAAGACTGGCATTACAGTCAAGTGGGAGAACGGGGTGTGGGTAGCTGAGTATACAGGCTAAGCTTTGTTGTTTGCTTTGAAGTACTCCTGCTCTCCTAGGCTGATAATGCCCATTGAAGGTGTGCTGTGTCTCTCCCTAGAGTGGTAGTGGCCATGAACATACGTCCCCGGATTGACATAGTCAACGAGACGCTTCAGGTGCTCTCGCTCTTCTCTGAGCTCTCTTGATAGCTCTTCTTCAGCATCAATAGCCTTCTGGATTCGTAAGAATCCTTCACTCTCTGCCAAAGCTGGAGGGAAGACGTATGATGCATGAGTGATAAGATAATCAACCTCGTGCTTCCTATCCGTCTCGATAACCTTGTCAATGAAATCGTAATTAACTCCCTCACCTCGCCACCAATCATGTCCCTCTTCTCTGATTGCTCTATCAACTGATACCGCTCCTCCGACGAGCAACATCAATCGATTATTCGTATAGATATACTCGTTGTCGATGAACTTGATGTTCGTGTAAGCATCTACACCTGACCAATAGTATGGATCGTCGTGATTACCTCTCATGAGGATCACATGAGAATTGATATCACTGAGACGTTTGTCAAGTGTTGTGAATACTCTATGAACCATCGACTCTTTCATGATGCCCATCTCGATGTCACCTACACAGATTAGCAGAGTGTCATCGTGCTTGCCATAGTGAAAGAAGCCACGGAGACGTCCTAGTGCCCCGTGAAGATCACCCATGAAGTACAGGTGCTTGTTGTCGTAATATCGCCCGTCTTTCATTTCTTGTACCAAACTGTATATGGCTTGACGCCCAACTTGAGAGAATCACCACCATCCATTCGCTGACCCTTACGTATCCATCGCCCGTCTTTACGCTTCGTAAACACCTCAAGTTTAGCATGAATGTCACGCTTAAATTTGAAATGCCTCATCGTTCCCCAGCTTTTTATTGATACGGCCTCGTGTTTTTCGTAGCGCTTATCACGCTGGACTGTGCATATTTTATCAGATAATCCGATAATAGTAGCACCGAACTCGTCCCATTCTTTAGAGCATACGATGTTTGCAGGGTCATTTAATTTGATTAGCCTTGTACCGATTTTGGTAATACCATTACTCATTGTAGATATAGAAGTTATAAATGAGCACTCTTCAGTGTTGGATACATCAGGAAATAGATCATCGATATGTAGATATGGTCCACCATCTGGATCCACCATCGTAACATTACCATCACCATCTATCGCAGATCGACAGTATAATGCATCTCTAAAATCAACAGTATATCCACCGTTGGCCTTTTTCACAGGCCACTTCTTTCCGTATCTTGATGTCAAATACATACCTAACATTAAGCTGTTGAATTCATAGATTCAACAGATTTGTATTAAATACGATCGATGGCAGGAAACACTGGCAATTATTACGTCGTAGGGGAGGGTAATGCCTGTCTTGATTTCTTCACTGGTGCAAATAACACCAATGATGATTGCAAGACAACATTCTCATCTAAAGCTAATACAGAAGGTGAGCGAGAGGTCATCTCTAACATAATCGAAGAGGCTATCACAATGTACGGTCAATGTATCGATTACTACGTTTGTACATATAACTTGACAGGAGCTGATAATATCTATGGCGAAGATACTACTACGAGTTACTGGACACCTGTCCAGACAGTCGCCTACGCAACTCTCAATGAAGATGCTCTTACCCTATCACGGTTTGGTTTTGAGTCAGATGATGAGCTCACATTGTATGTTCATATATCAACATTCAAGACCGATTTTCAGAATGAGGCAGTCTGGGATTTAGTGAGTCATAGAGTAGAACCTAAGGCAGATGATGTATTCTCCTTAGTCGACTATGGCTCTGACAGACCTGAGCCTCGTGGGCCTAAGTTCTTCCAAGTCACAGAGGTGATCGACTCAGACATCAACGAGATGAATGCACTCGGGGGTCATTATGTATGGAAGGTGAAAGCTAAGCGCCATGAGTATTCATTCGAGCCTGGATTGTCTGGGGAAGAAGGAGCTGATCAGGTGTATGACAATACGCTGTTCGGTCGCTCATCTGCCTTCACTGCAACTGAACCTACAACCGGCATGCAGCCTAATCCAGGCGACTCCAAGTCATATGCTGGTGATGCTGATCAGGATGTTATCGACAACACTTATGACCCATCTAACGTCGATAATGACGTTTATGGTGGGTACTAAGTACTCAGCTTCAACTTATAATCCTCAAACATTGCGATTGCTTCGAACTTGAGGTAGTTGATCGGGATCGGTCTCCAGATGCGCTTACTATCAACAGTATCAAGGAATAGTATCTCGAGGCCGAGACACTTCATACCAGTCATGCGCTCATAGAACAATGCATATGTTGACAGCTGCATTGCATATGCATTGAACTCACACTCCATCAAGTGATTGATAGGGGTTAATAAGAACTCTCCAAACGGTGAATAATACCTGAACCTCTTATTCGTCTTGAAGTCTTTCACAAAGAAGCCCTTGCTTGTCACTACAAAGATGTCTCCGAGTCCTGCTACTTCAAAGTCATGATCCCATACCATCTCCTCACATTTGACTTGCTGGACATATTTGATGCTATCGATATTGTCCATGAACGATGTGACGAGGCTGTTATCTAATCCTTCTGGAACATCTCCAGACTTAGCAAATGTCTTAGCTTGATCGAGGATGACTTCCTCCATGCTCTTGTGGATCTTTGTGCCTCGATCGCATGCATCGACCTTGATCTTCTCCCATCTGTCTAGGATAGCTTGCTGTGTTACACCCTCTCTCTTAGCAATGCGCTTTGAATGATAATCTGAATCAAAAGGCTTCTTGTAGTCTCCGAGGACAGTAGTTACAGAGCGGTAGTTTTTACCATTGTCTGTGTTAGTATAAGTGTGGCTCTCTTCGTCGAATACTATTGGCATATTAATAATCTAGCTGTTACATTTTCGTATGGCAAGTTGGATCACACCTATTATAATCAATTGGAAGCAGAAGAACAAGATCGATCGTAGGGTTAAGAAGCTTGAGAAGGATATCAAGGCTGGGTAGAAGCGCATTGATGAGCTGGAAGCACGACTGAGACGAGAAGGTGACACTCCATCGGAGATTGGATGTGACCCAGTCACTGGAGCGTGAACACAAAAAAGCGGCTACCGTTTCCGATAGCCGCTTCTGTTAGTATGTCTTAGGGTTAGTCTTTAAAAGCGTTCTGGCCTGGAGTGTTGCCTTTAGTTGCTTTAATTTTGAAGTTCTTAGTACCTTTCAGGTTACCCTTATCGGTGTCGTCTTTGATTGCATGGCCCTTATCACCATCATTACCGACCTTGTCGCCTACTTTACCGTCACCTCCACTACCTGGACTAGCATCGACATTTGAATCACCGACTTTGAACTTCCTAGGATTCTTCAAATGCTCTGTATGATCTGGAAGCTCTTTGATGTCAACACCCTCACCGAATGCTCCACCATCTTCACCTTCGCCGGCGCCATCGCCGAAATCATCATAGCCTTCGTCACCGCCCATGTCATCAACTTCACAGTCTTCTTCCCCACCGCAGCAGGATGCAAGAGCTTTATAAAGTTGATCAGCGATATCACCAGGAATTGTAATAGTAACTTCATCATCACTACCACCTTCATCTCCGAGATCACCCTCGAGTTCATCATCATCACCCTCTACAGGATCATCATAGTTAAGACCGAGCGCATCAGCGTCATCGTCCATCACAGCTTCGAAAAGTTTGTTGAATTTATCAGACATGCCAGTATTTAGATCGACCTTCTCCTTTTTCTCTGAAAGGGCCGAAAATTTGCGAACATTATATGCATCGTCTTTACCCACCTTGTTAGGGTCGAGTGTAGGCTCTTCAAAACCGTCTACTTCCGGCCCTCCCTTTTGTAGTTCAGCGCCTGTCTTGCCCTTACCAGGCTTCTTCCCTTTCTCAACAGGAATATCCTGTTTGTTAGAACCAGCTTGGTCCTTCTCTTCAACGATTTTGCGACCGCTGAGGAAGGACTTTTCATACGCTTCGTAAATGCTTACAGCGTCTTTTGGATCGAATTTTGTATTACCCATGCATCTATTTATAGATACTAGAGAGGTTTATTAAATTTTAACCTGTTTGTCCCAGAACTCTTTGAAGCTCTGACCTTTATCTCTTGCTCTCTGGAACAAGATAAAGTCTTTGTTAGTGAATTGGTCACTCATAAAGCTTCCGAGTTCTGCTACCGGTGAACCTTCAAGTGATGTTAGTGGATTGTGCAGAGCATTGATATAGCCATCGGACCAGCTGATAAGTCCAAATTTAGTATTCTCTAAACCCTTAAGAGATGTTACATTATTATATTCGAAGTTAATACCTAATAACTGTTCAGGTGCATGCTCTAATGATGTTAGCTTATTCCTATTACAAAAAAACTTGCCACCTATTCTCTTCGGGACACCCTTTAATGATGTGAGCATATTATTCTGAATGTTTACACTCCCAGCAACAAAAACATCTGTCAAATCAGGAAGCTCTTTAAAAAATAGACCAGACAAATCTAGATTGCCTACATATTCCTTTGAACTCCCTATAATATGCTTGAGCTCTTTTAGTCTTAGCTCTTGCCTAGGTACAATTTCACTTTCATATATATCGTCCCACTTTTTAGAATCAGTGAAGTACCATTCTCTATTAAAGAACACCATCCCCAGATAGTGGCCATCAACTGTGTTGACTTTAAAATTGCCGTCAATGATGAACTGCTTCACATATGGAATATACTTGTCAACTGGAGCTTCATTTGACTTACCTTTGATCTGTAATAGGCTGTCCTTATCAAAGTCTGCTTGAATAGTAACATGGGGGTTGTTCTTTGAATCCCTCAATGAGAAGATTACAGAGTTCGCATACCCTCCGCCTCCCACGCAATGCCCCATCAATCCACCTTCACGCTCTTTACCAGCATCAGACTTTATCTCAACCATCTTGAAGCCATTAGGGAACTCCTGAACGACTTCTAAGTTTTCCCAGTCTTCCTTCTTAGTTGCTTTCTTTTGCAGAGACTGATGCCATTCATGCATTTTTTGTCGGACTTGCTGGACAGTCATCCTCTGTAGTTTGTTCAGCCCTCTATCATCTAATGATTCAAGCCAGTCTAATATGTTGTATACAAGGTTCTCATCAGCTTCGACGAGATACTTGTACCATAGATCATCACCATTTTCTACAGCATCACGTGCCCATTGAGGTGAATCAGCTTGGATTGTATAATGTGACAACTTACCTTCATCATCATTATTCAGGAACCATTTTCTATATTGGGTTACAAACCATTTTCTTATTCTAACATCTATTGTGTTCTCAAGAGTAATATAACCATTCATATAATCAAGTGCGACAGAGCCATCTGCCCTCATCTTGATTACATCATCAGCATTGAAGATGTTTGATTCAGCTAAGAGCTGAGTGTATATGTTTGAGATAGGATCCATATTACTTCTTGTATGCTTTCCAGAAATCTTTGAACGACACGCCATTCTCTCTGGCTCTACGAAATGTTTCATAATCCGTCTGAGTGAAGTCGCCACCTTGTTGGCGGCGTTTAGGTTGGGAGTTAAACTTGCCGCCTATCTCTTCTGGAGCACCTTCAAGTGATTCGAGCTCATTGCCGCCTACCATCATGTTGTATGCGACCTGCTCAGGACCTCCGACGAGGTCCTTGAGTTCATTATTAGAACAATCGAAGTTGCCTCTCACTACTTTTGGAGAGCCTTTGAGTGATGTCAGATCGTTTCCACCTACCATGAAGTTTCCATCAACTAGAACATCAGACCAGTCTGGAAGTTTTTTGAGAAACATATCATTAAGAGCTACTCCATGTTGGAGAATCCTACCTTTCCCGTTAGGGTTAGGTCTGATCTTTCTGTCGTGCAGTCTGATCATCCTCTGCTGATGGGGCTCGATCTGCTCTTTATATTTGGCTGCCCATTCAGGACTGTCCGGGTCGTATTTTTCTCCATGCCAGCTGATAAGTCCGAGATCTATTCCAGGATCTGTTACATGGTAATTACCATTCACCACGAACTGTCGAACATACTTCATGTACTTCTTATTAGGTATAGCATTTTGCTTGCCTCTGATCTGCTTGAGGTCTCTGCCCCCGTTCCTCGCTTCGATAGTAACATGGGGCTTGTTATCAGGATCTCGGAGAGAGTAGATCGTAGCACTTGCATACCCTCCACCACCAACGCAGTGACCCATCAAATTACCTTCGACGGCTTTGGCGTCTTGAGATTCGAGCCTCAGCATCTTGTAACCATCAGGCCACTCTTGCATCACTTCTGTGCCTTCTGTGCCTACCCTGGCTGCTAGTTCGTCTGCTTTCTTATTCGTGGCTACCACCCATTGGTCAGCCTTTATAATAGCTTGATCGACTGTTACTTTGTATAGCTTGTTAAGCTCACTTTCATCTAGAGATCTCATCCAGTCAACTAGGTGGGTAACTACTGTATTTGTAGCTGGGTCAATAAGCTTGATAGTGAGATCGTCCCGGTTCATCATCCATTGGGGGTCCCCTTTCATTGGTCTATATCCAGTGGATACACCAACATTATCATTGTTAACAAACCATTTTATAAAGGTTTTAGTCAACCACTTTTGCCCCCTGGGTTCGAGTTCGGTCGACCAGGCATAATCTAAAGCTATACCACTCTCAAGTTGGTCAAGTGTATCTATAATTTTTATAGATTCTTCATCCATAACTAACCAACTGAGATTCCCCAAATTATCATAATAAAAGATGTTCTTTGAATTGACAACATCCTCTAAGAGAAGATGTTGATAGAAGTCTGAAAATGTATCCACATGACTATTTATCTAGCCGCCATTAAATAATAGCGATGGCAGACAATAACAAAGCATATCTCAACAACCCCAACCTGCCTAGAGCAGGAGCCGAGCACGAATACGATGCTCAGATGCTCAAGGAGTTGAAGAAGTGCGGGAAGAATATCGTACACTTTGCTCAGAAGTACTTCTACATCGTGGACCCAGACAAGGGTAAGCGGGTGATCAAGCTCTACAAGCCCCAGCTCAAGATCCTCAAGCAGCTCCAAGACAACAGATTCAACATTGTACTTGCATCTAGACAGACAGGTAAGTCGACTCTGTTCACAATCTATGCTATGTGGGTTGCGTGTTTCCAAGCAGACAAGAAGATCCTTCTCGTTGCTAACAAAGAGTCTACTGCTATCCAGCTCTTCCAGAGAATGAGAATGGCTTACGAGCAGCTCCCTAACTGGCTCAAGCCAGGTGTTAAAGAGTGGGGCAAGACATCAATGACTCTTGAGAATGACTCAGGTATCGGCATTTCAACTACGACTGGCTCAGCTGCTCGTGGTAGTTCTTGTAACGTTCTTATCTTGGACGAGCTTGCATTCATTGAAAACCACCTTGTTGATGAGTTCTGGAAGTCAGTTTACCCGATCATTTCTGCTTCGAAGACATCGAAGATCCTCATTGCATCCACTCCTAATGGGACTGATAACCTCTATTACAAGCTGTGGTCCGGTGCGATCGCTGGCACGAATGGGTGGTCACCTGGTCAAATGCACTGGTCTGAGATACCTGGCCGAGACGAGATGTGGGTCAAGCAGACTAAAGCATCATTAGATTCAGCTGAAGCTTGGGCACAGGAGTTTGATCTCGAATTCATTCAAGGTGGTCAAAGCGCTATTGATCTAGACTACTTTAACATATTAAAAGCGAAGTGTAGGAAGCCGACACTCTCACTTGATGATGGCAAATACAATCTGTGGGCCACACCTGATTCAGAGCGGCTGTATGTGATAGGTGTTGATACCGGGGAAGGTGTTGGACAAGATGCTTCAGTAATGCAGATCCTAGATATTACAGATCTCAGAGATATCAAACAGGTAGCAGTTTATAAGTCAAATAGGATATCTCCTTATGAATATGTCACTAGAGTTAAGGAGATTGCTGCACATTGGGGCAACCCTTTATTGTTGATCGAGCGTAACAACCAAGGAGCACAAATCATCGATAGACTCGCTAATGATGAGCAGTATGAGAATATTGTATCATATGGAGCATCCAAAGCAAATAGACGCAAGGGTCACTATGGCATGGTCTCCCATACCAACACAAAGTATCAAGCTGTCATGAACTCCCGATACTGGATCAATGAGCTCAAGTGTGTAGAGTTCAATGACATGGAGACTGTAAATGAGCTGAAAGCATTCACAAAGCATGCAAATGGTACATGGAAGGCTAAGGATGGTTTCCATGATGATAATGTCATGGCTCTTATATGGGCGCTGATGATCCTTGAGAAAGAGATCACTGAGAGGTTCTTCACAATCGATGAGTTCGATGAGAACAAGAAGCCTCAACTCATAACGATGATGGACTATGGTATCAGATACTTTGAAGATCCTACATCAATCTATACAGAGACACCGACCGGGGAGAGCGAAAGCTACAATACGATGCCTGGAATATTTAGCGGTGGAGAAGACCAGGGATATGATGAGATGGGCATGCTGATGGGCATGGGATACACACCTCTGATTGATTCATACAATAAATAAGATCAATGGCAATCGTCGATAATAAGATCCAAGCACCTTTCAACAAGGCGCGGAAGGACAAGTTCCTACTGGTATTCAATATACCCAATGCACTCAAAGTGTCTAATAGAACAATTGAGCGTTCGAACTCTACATTCAAGCGAGACTCATTTCAGTTTTCTGTTGAAAGTTCTGTTGTACCTGATATCAGCGTTCCTGCAGTCGAGACCAGATATGCTGGTGCTAATATACATCTATCGTCTCATGCTCGGCCTCCATTCCAGCCTGTTGAGGTAGAGTTTACTATCGATAACAGATTTGAAAACTACTGGGTCATCTATTCATGGATGAACACAATCAGAGACCAATATGATGGACAATTCGGAGCTGCTGACATCAGAGATCAGTTCGATGGTGATGCTCCTCTTTCTGAATATTCTACTGACATTACTCTTTATGCATTAGATGAGTATAATAAACCAATAATCGAGTGGAACTATACCAGAGCATTTCCTGTGAAGCTCGGGGGCATCAGCTACAACTACCAAGATCCAGATGAGATCAAATCTGCATTCACCTTTGCATTCTCTAATATCCATTGCCAATTGAGCCCCACTACAGATAAGTCGGATAGGATCTAGAGCAGAGTAAGTACAGTACCTTTTGGGTAAGAATGCTTTGTATCTGGGAGAATCCTTTTGACTGTATGTGTCTTAGTTCTCTTTAGCTTACAAATAGTAGTGTTCTCAAAGTTTGTACTACTCATAAAATCAGCTTCACTCTCAAATACCTTAGTAGTCTTAGATTTACCTGGTATCTGAAACGTCACAGACATAGGTTTATACGATTTGTGTTGCTTTCTATTCCTTTTGCGAGTCTTCCGGAGCTTTTCAGCTATGATATCCCAATCTTCATCAGTCTTATTTTGTAATGTCTTTGAGTGCCTCTTATTACGCTCTTTCCAAGGCATAGACTTTACCATTTTCCTGTATGACTTCGCCCGTTCTTTAGGAGATTTATGAGCAGTTGTAAACCCACCATACGCTCTTGTTGATACGTTAGTGCAATTTGGATCCTTGACTGCTTCAACTAGTAGTTGCTCTTCCCTATCTTGTATTTCCTCATCACTACTCTTAGACATATCTTCGATCAGTGTAAACAATATCGAATCTTCACCATATTTGTTAAAGACGTGTTGAAGGAATTTATTATGATGCTTGCCTTTTCTAAACGCGCTGAGATGTACTGAGACTCTATAATTGAACCCTGCTTTGCTCCAACACCCACCAATATAATAGTATTCAGCTTTAGTAGTATCGATTCGATATATTCCCCGGTGAATCATTAGTACTACACTATTTAGTAGAGAGTTCTAAAATTGCCACTCTAGTTCTCTAAATACTCGCATGCCAAACAGATCAATATTGAGTCCAGGGGTGCAAATTTTCGAGCGAGACCTCGGAGCCCGTGTACCAGACACAGCAGGTACTGACATTTTCGTAACCGGATTCTCTCCTAAGGGGCCTGTTGATGAAGTCGTAACAGTTTCAACACTACAGGAGCACGAAGCTATCTTCGGTAATCCTACTAACCCAGCAGAGCGCTACTTCTATTACAGTTGTGAGCAGCTATATGATTCAGGGGCTAGAGTTCATCTATCCCGTCTACCATATGGTGAGCAAGCTGGTACTGGATTCGGTACACTTTATGGAGCTCTTGTATATCCAGCGAAGGTCATCTCAACTGTCGATGCTTCAGCAGGGCCAGGTACAAACTTCTCTGCAGCTTCTGCTACTTACATTCTCGGTAAGCCGAAGTACTTCAACCTTACTCGGTCAGAATACGTTTCAGCAGTAGACGGTACTGGATTCGATTGGAGTGCAACAGCTTCAACTCCAACCGCTCTGAATGCAGTATCTGCATTCGGTGGTGCAGCTGTGATTGTTCTTAACAAAGCGCAGACGACAATCAATGACCGCTTCGAAGGTTATTATGTTGGTCTGGTAGACAATACTAACATCAACCCTGCTACTGATTTTGATGGTATCCTAAGATCTGAATCATTGACAGTTTCAGCTGGACCAGGTGGTAGTCAGTCTTACACAACAATCTCTAACAACCGTCAAGGGTTCACATTGTCTGGCCAACAGTCAATATCAGAGGTTATGGAAAATCTTTCCGACTTCGATATTTCATCCAACCAGTACAGTGATGTACTTTCATTGGGTGTGTTTAAGATGAATCAGTCAACATTCGCTAACGATGCGATCGAGCTTGGAATCAACGTCCGTGACAGACTCGCTGGATCGATTGACTTCCACAGACAGGTCGGTGACCAAAGTGGTGGTTTGCCTCAGTCGTTCTTCCTCGAGAATCTCGCCGATAACAATTCGGTAGATGTTTCAATCCTCATCAATGACAACATCTCGAACAGATTAGGATCAAGCTCGCTGAACAATGATGGTACTCCAACTAAGAAGATCCGAGTTGCTTCACAGGCAATGAACGACCTTCTAACATCTGATCAGTACACATTGTCTGGTGAGATTGGTTTCACATTGACTCAATTCAACAGTGCTTGGACATCAACTGACTATGCTGATTCGCTGTTCCCGGTTGGTGCTTATTCTAACTTGACTCTGAAATCTAAGACGCTCGGGTCGATTCCAGCTAAGATCGATCGTGTGTTAACTCTAGTTGACAACGATGAAGTGTTTGACATCGACATTACAGTTGAAGCTGGTCTAGGTACCATCTACGCAGCTGCTAGTGCTAATGAAGCGACATTCTACAATGATGAAACAACCGGAGACGGTCTCATCACTGGCTTGAATGCTCTTGCGACGTCGCAGAACTACTCAGTGCCTAACAATAGTCAGTACGACTTGAGAGGTAACTACAATACGATCTTCAGCCGCTTCCAGGAGTTCGCTGAAACTACTCGTAAGGATCACTTGTTCATTGCAGATCCGCTCCGTCACATCCTCATAAGAGGTCGTAACTCGAAGGTGATTGAAGATCCTAACAAGAACTGGTCACTAGATGTCTTCTCCCCGATGAGGCATCAGTTCTCACTTGCTAATACATCATTCGCTGCAACGTATGGCAACTGGGCAAGAGTGAATGATAAGTTCAGTGGAGCTAATGTTTGGGTGCCGTTTTCAGGTTACGTCGCAGCTATGATGGCTCGTTCTGACCGTGAGACTTTCCCATGGCTTGCTCCTGCTGGTTTCCAGCGTGGTAGAATCTTCGGAGTAGACGATGTCGCAGTTGAACCTAACCAGCGCCAGCGAGACGATCTCTACAAGTTCAACATCAACCCTCTGACTCTCTTCCCGAGAGAAGGCCTGGTTGTATTCGGACAGAAGACTCTCCAGAAACAGCTCGGCGCATTCGACCGAATCAATGTTCGTAGATTGTTCTTGGTTCTTGAGAAGGCTACTAAGCAGATCTCACGCCAGTATGTCTTTGAGCCAAATACACTCTTCACTCGCACCAGAATCAAGGATGACTTGAGACCGTTGTTTGAGCAGGCTCGTCAGAACGATGGATTGTATGACTACTTGATCGTTGCTGATGAAAGAAACAACACACCAGACGTTATCGATAGAAACGAGTTGGTGGTTGATATCTACATCAAGCCGGTTCAGGCAGCTGAATTTATTTTGGTATCCTTCGTAGCCGTCAGAACTGGCACTGACTTCACAGAGTTAGTTGGACCACAGCAGTAACACTTACCCTTAGGAC
>CERP01005259.1_pt1 | contig 18080 bp, 20 predicted proteins | sample 530801 | NCBI WGS metagenome assembly CERP01 (sample SAMEA2620991, study PRJEB7988) | marine metagenome | biome: marine biome (ENVO:00000447); feature: surface water layer (ENVO:00002042); material: "saline water (ENVO:00002010), including plankton (ENVO:xxxxxxxx)" | depth 5 m | reverse complement strand
TGAAACAATTGCAGAAGGAACTATGGCTCCGAAAATGCAAATGAAGTCTAGATATCAAATTGTTGAAGCTGGTCATCACCCAGAAACTATGTACCTTACTTTTGGTGCAGAAGATAAAGTTGATGGTGGATGGGCTTAATAGTCTGACTATATTAATATTAAAAGGGAATCATTTTTGGTTCCCTTTTTTTATGATTAAATATTAAAAGAAATATTGTCAAATGGAAATAATGCAAAATACGAATTTAACAAATCAAGATACTAATTTTTTACAAGCGTATCTAAATCATTTAACTGAAGAACAAAGAAAGGCATTTGTTGCTACTTATATGTATATTTTAAATGTAGGAATGGGTGATGCACAATTTGAATCACAAAACTTTGAATCTTTGTTAGAAGCAGAAGAATTGTCAATGTATAATTTAGATGAAGGACTTATTGGTAATGTTATGAACTTTTTAAAAGGTAAATCGGCAATAACAAAATACTACAAAGGTCTTGATGGCGCTGCAAAGAATTATGTTTCTAGTGCCAAGAAAATTGATAAAATGGATAAAGACAAAAGAGCACAATTTAGAAAATCCGAATTAGATAAATATGAAAAAAGTGTAAAATCATTAGATGACATCAAAAGTAAAATAGATGAATTAAAAAAAGATTCTAAAATTTTGCAAAAAATGGATTCATATGCTAATAATAAGTATAAATTAAAAATGTTTTTAACCGGTAGAAAAGCAAATGTCAGTCTTTCTAAAATGAAAGGATATGAAGAAGACATCGAAAAAATAAAAGCTGACCAAACTACTTTAGAAGACGATATTAAAAAAGCAAATGCCGAAGCTGAAGAACTTAAAAAGAAAAAGGAAGAAGAAGAAAAGGCAAATGCCGAAAAAGACAAAAATTCAAAAGGAGAACCCGAAACTACTGATACCCCGGAAAAAACCGAAAAGAAAAAAACACCAAAAGAAACAAAAGCCGAAAAGATTGAAACCGATACAGAAACCGTAAAGGCCGAAACTGAAAAAACAAAAGCTGATACTGCAAAGATTGAAGCCGAAGCTGCCAAAGAAAAAGCTGAAGAAGATGCTAAAAATGCTGGTAAAGAAAAGATAAAGAAAAAAATAGTTCAATTTAATAACACTAAGTTGAAATTAAAAAAAGAAATTGTCAATAATCCAGAAAAAAAAGAATCCAATGAAAAAGGTATTAAATCTTTGGATGATAAGATTGAAAATCTAGAAAAACAATTGGAAGAAAACAAAACTTTGTCTTTATCGTTTTTCTACGATTTAGAATCACTTAACGAAGAAATCAAATGCTTAGAAAACTCAATAGGAGAAAGACTATAAGAAAAGGATTTAGTTCTGATAGAATATATCAAAGATTATTATTAGATAAAGCAAGTTTTCAAGAAAAAAAAGTATTTGTAAAAAATAAATTTGCAAGAAAATACTTTGATGATGATTTATTTTGTAATATGTTAATTCAAAAAGATAAATTTTTCATAAACAAGATTACAGGAAATCAACCAAAAAGGTTATTTCCTTTTTATCCTAGTTATATTCCATTAATAGATGCAAATATAGTACTATCAAAAGATGAATACTATTGGACCGCAAATACTATTGAATATAATTGTATAAGATGTGGTGAACCTACTATTTCTTTTTTAGGTGATTTTAAATTAAAAAATGTTCTTTGTGGAAAATGCATTGAAGACCACTATATCAATAAAAAAGGAATATTCGACAAAAGATTACATGACCACGAATATTCTAAATTTAAACAAGATTTTTACACTATAAACAAAGAACATCAAAAAAAGTTATTTTCTAAACTAATCAAAAGAGAAAAATCTCTTTATGATACAGACAAATCTGTTGATAAACGATTAAAAGTTAGTTATACTGCTAAATTAAAAAATATCGAAAAGGTATATAACTCTATTGTAACATAACTTTAAGTACATAAGGTATCGTAATACCTTTAGAATTTAAAGCCATATCTGTTTTAACTTCAATAACATTATTTATTTCATCATCTACATATTTTAGTTCGGAATGAAACGAACCCTCATAGTGTACTTTTCCTTTTTTTGATACAACGTAGTGTTCAATGATAGAACAATTACACATTTCTATGTATATATGTAAATTCTTTCTTTTATCTCTGATTTCTTTGCGGACAATTTTTATGTTGTCTTTAAGAAAGGTTATTGCGGTTTTTAACTCTACATACTTTTCTCTAAGTCTTTTTGCACTTCTTTCTACGATAATATCTAAATCTTTTAATTTTAGGATAGTTCCGTGTAGTTCATAGATGTAATCAAAAAGTTTTTCACTTTCTTTATCTTTGTTTACGATTTCGTAGGTAGATATAAAAGATTCTAAATCTTTGTATCTTTTTTCTAAGGTTTCATATTCTTGAAACAAAAACCCTTTTTTTACGTTAGTATCAATTCTTTTTAGATATGCAAGTAATTTCCAATGTTTATGTTCTATGTCAATAGGTTCTTGTACAAACCAAGTATTAGGAAATATATTAGGTTCGTAGTTTTTATCTTTTATCGTAATTTTTTCAGTATCTATAAAATATTCTGATGCCATTTTGTTTTTAATTAGTGTATAATCTTTATGATATAAAATATTTAATATGAGTATAAAAAACAACATTTGGGTAGAAAAGTATAGACCATCTACATTAGAGGATTTAATTATTCCTGAAAGAGTTTATAATAAGTTCAAAGGGGGTAAATTAAATAACCACGTTCTATTACACGGTAGTCCAGGATTAGGTAAAACTAGTTTAGGAAAAATCATTGCTAAAGATATGGTTAGTTTAGAAATTAACTGTTCACTTGATACAAGTGTAGACAATGTAAGAACTAGAATAACAGAATTTTGTTCTAATATTTCTATCTTGAACGGAAAGAAAGCACAGAAAGTTGTATTGTTAGATGAGTTCGATGGTGTTTCTGAACAATACCTTAAAGCAATGAGAGGTGTTATTGAAAAATTTGCAAGTACAACTAGATTTATTGCAACTTGTAACTACATTCAAAAGATTCCGGACAATGTACAATCTAGATTCGATGTTATTGACTTTGATTTTCCTAAAGAAGAAGAACGCGATTTGATGAAAAAATATCTAATTCGTTTCAATCATATATGCAAACAGGAAGAGATGTCTGTTGAACCTAAAGTTATGGGCGCAATTGTTAAGAAACATTTTCCAGATTTAAGAAGTACAATTACCTTTTTACAAGGAATGTATGAAGAAGGTAAGAAAACTATTACCTTAGAAGATTTAAAAACTTTTACTGGCGAAAATAAAGAATTATTCGAGCACCTAATCAATTCAGGTGAATCTTTTATAGACCTTTATACATTTGCGTATAAGAACTACGTTAACAATGAAGACAACGTATTTGCATCATTAGGAAAAGAATTTATTGATTTTCTGATTGGTAAAGGTGCAGAATCAAATAAAATAGGTAATATAATTGTAGAGGTTGCCGACTACACTTATAAATCAAATTTTGTAATTGACAAATTTGTTACTTTATCGGCTTGTTTACAAAAAATTAAAAAGATTGTTAATGAATAAGTTTACTTTAATAATTGATGGAAATTACCTGTTATATTCTACACTAAGTGTTATGAAATTGTTTTCCAAGAATAATGAAATGTTCTTGAAAGGTAACAACGAAGAAACTCTTAGAAAAGATACTAACTTTTTATTAGAAAAATTATCTCAAATATATGCAAAGGACATTAGAAGTCTAGGTCCGATTATAGATGATGTTATAATTACAATAGATGATTCTAATTCTTGGAGAAAAGATTTGTATCTTACTAAAGATTACAAAGGAATTCAAAAAGATTTGTCATACAAAGGTAACAGAAAAAAAGATAAAAGTATTGATTTTTCTAATATTTTTAATGTCTTTGATTCTTTTGTTAAAGGATTAGCAATTAGTTGTAATCTAAACTTTAAAGCAATTCCAGGATGTGAAGCTGATGATTTAATTTTTGTGCATTCTAGTTACTTGAATAGTCAAGGTAAAAGTACTATAATCTATTCAGGTGATGGTGATTTAAAACAATGTGTAGGATTCGACAAAAGTAAAAATACTTTTACTATTCAATATCAAAAACAAAATAGAAAACTTTGGATTGATAAAGAGACTGCATTGTACTTAAAAGAAAATCAAAAGACATATGCTGTTGATTGCTTACGTTCTGTTGTTAATAATACAAGTTCTAAGTTATCCGTAGTTAATCCATTTGAAATAGTTATTGAAAAGATTTTAGGTGGTGATATATCTGATAATATAGTTCCTATCATAACTGAATCCAGACAGTATGGACCCAAGGCTAAAAAAGCTGGCCAATGGTTCAACACAGGGATTGCTGACGCAACTATAAAAAACATAAAGAAAGAAATTGATTTTTCTAAATTCAATGTAGAGGATTTGTTTCGTACTGATTTCAAAAGAAAACTAGCAAGTTCTGCTATTAGAAATTTTAAATCTCAAAACAAGTATTCTATCGAAGATGTTCAAAATAACGTAGATGTTAATATAAATCTTGTACTTTTACACAAAGATACTATTCCATCTTATTTGTACAATGATATTTTTAACTGGTCAGAAGAAACTTATAAAAAGAAAAAATGCGAAGTGCAAAAACAATTTAACTATAAAAATCTTTTAATGTCTATGAAACTATATGACAAGAAAGCACACGATAATTCAAGTAGTGCAAGTATCTTTAAAGAATTAGGATTATGATAGTAAAAACACCGTTTGATATAATAGGACAATTAGGAAAAGAAAAGTTCGATGACATTTCTAATATGGATAAAAAAAGACATGCTTTTATTGTCAATAGAATGTTATCCAGGGCATTACCAGAAGTATCTTTCAATATGACACATATGAAAGTATGTCCTGAAAGTACTGTTGATTTTTGGAATCAAGCATTTATTGATATGAATAAAACCGGACAAGGTATGAGAATGTTAGGTTATATCAGAAGAGTTCTAAGAGTTTCAATGGCCGGTGCAAAGAAAAAAGCAAAAAGTAAAGTTGATAAAGATATTGCTAAAAGTTTTATGCAAATAAGTAAAATGGGTACAAAGGAATTCGATATTTTGCTTCATTACTATGAAAAAGATTTGATTAAATATCTAAAGAAGTTTTCTAAAATGTTGAAAACTACGAAAGTATAGATATGAATATTAAAGAAAAATTTTGGATAGGAACTTTTATTAGTTTATGGGTTCTTGTTAGTACAGTAAGTACAATTCATAGTATAGAATTTTTTGAGTTGTCGAATAACTTATTCTTATCTTGGTGTTTAGCAATCGGATTCGAAATAGGTGCTATGGCATCATTAGGAGGTATCATAATTTCCAAAGGAAACAAAACTCTTATATGGGCATTGTTTATATTACTAACAACATTTCAAATACATGGAAATATGTATTGGGCATGGTCACATAGTAATGATATTTCTGAATGGACAAAACTTTTCGATATGGTTGATGAAGACCCGAATTTTACGAGAAGAGTTTTTGCATTTATTAGTGGTGGAATATTGCCTTTAGTTTCGTTAGGTTTCATTAAATCGTTAATGGACTATCTTGCACCTAAAGAAGAAGTTCCTGTAACGGAGGATACAAAAATTCATACGAATAATGTAACAAAGGATACAGAAATTCCTACGAATATTGTAACAGAAAGACCAAATGCAACTGAATTAAATAAAAAGAACGTAGATGCAAAGTCATCCAAATTGGGAGATGTCGTAAATGATGCAGAAAAAGTTGTTAATTCAATCGGAGAAAAATAATATAAGTTAAATGTCAAGTACTAAAAAATGCATAATTAAAATAGATGAAGATGGTCCTAGTATAGTATCAAACGGTAATGTTGTGGCAAGTGATTTAAGATTAACACTAAGAGATTATTTACCTAGTGTTACTAATTGGACAACTTGGAATGGTATATTGAATAAAGGTGATGAAATTTCAATAACTACACCTTATAAATTTATTGCTCTTAGGGCAAGAAATAATAATACATCTACTGGTAGTACAATTAAAGCAACCGATGGTTCTATTGACTTAACAAGTGCTTGTTTACCGGCAAATAATTCACTTGCAAATAATTGTGGATGCAATGCTGGTTCTACATCTACATCAGAAGTACTATTAGATTTTGAAATGAATCAATTTACATCTTATGCACTTGATACTAAAACAATTTATTCTGATAATGCACTATTATTCGATTGTTCACATGGTCCAACTGCGGCTGGTGTTACGGGATGGTCTGGTTGTACTTGTATAGATGTTGCTAGTTGTGGCGGAACAGGAGCAACATCAGCTGCAATAGGAATAACAGGGGCAACGGGAACTTGTGTTGTTGGTGGTGCAACAGCAGTAGCAAAAGGGGTTTATGAATATTCGTTTACTGGATATCTTGAAAACAACAATTTGATAATTAAATCAAGTGCTGCGGAAAATGAATATAAATGTAAGTTAGATTATTACGCATATACAAAAGTAGATAATGAATACATATTGTTTATTTTTAATAACACGCTCGGAAAATGGGTTATTGTTAAATTAGACCAAAAAATAAATGACATTGTGCAAAATAAAACTGCGTATAATATCATTGAACTAATAGAGTGGTCTGAAAGTAATTACATATATAATAATAGTAATATTTCAATGCCCTCTAAAATAGGATATACGAGCACTAATATAAATTCTTTTACAGGAACAATATCTGAATTAGATAGTAATATGCCCGTAACTTTTAAGATGAATAGTTTATTTATAATGGAATCTGATAACTTTAAAGGTAAGATTATATCAAAAGTAAATAACCTAGATGTCAACATAATGTTAGCAATTTAATTTTTAATTTTTAATACATATACAAATGAGTGAAGCAAAACAAGAAGCGCAAGTTTCAAATTTAAACCAAGCAATTTCTGTACTTATGCAAGCTGCAGAACAAGGTAGAAGAGCTGGAATTTTCGAATGGGAAGATTTAGATTACATTTCTCAATCTCTTAAACTCTTAAATGCTTATGCAAAAGAGCAAGAAGGAACATCTCAAGGTTCCGAACCAGCAACAGAATCAAACGATGTCGTTTTAGAACCTACTAAAGACTAGTAGATGACTGAAACTAAAATAGTATTAACTATGATAGTAAAAGATGAGGAGCACGTAATTGAACGTGCTCTGAATTCTTGCTATAAAATGATTGATTCTTATTGCATAGTAGATACTGGTTCAACCGACAAAACAAAAGAAATCATAAAGACATTTTTTGATTCTAAAGGAATTGATGGAAAGATAGTTGACTTTGAGTTTACTAACTTTGAAGAATGTAGAAATCAAAGTATAGAACACGCAAAAGATTTAGGTAATTATGGATTTTGGATGGATGCTGATGAAGAACTTAAATTAGATAAAACGTTCAATAAACAAATCTTAAATGAATTTGTAAAGACCAACAAACCTGACCAGATGCTTATACAATGCGAATATGGTGGTATGAAATATCAACGTGCTCAATTTTATAGATTTGACAATGACTATTTTTGGTATGGTCCTGTACATGAAGTTCTACAAACAAACAATCCTTCTAAAAATTTCAAATTTGATTTTGGTCATATGTTTATTACGCCAGATGGAAATTCTTGGCAAACAGAAGATATTGCTGTAAAGTATGAAGACCATGCAAAAATTCTTTTAAAATATCAGGAAGATAACGACTGGAAAGACCCGAGATGGACTTTTTACTTGGCACAATCTTATAGAGATGCTGCAAATATTGTTCTTGCAAAAAATGAAAAAGATGAACGTGGATTGAAATTGTGTAGAAAGGCAATTCAATATTATACTGAAAGAACTAAAATAAACACGCACTTTATAGAAGAAATATATTATTCACAATTAATGATTGCTCGTTTAAGTTATCATATAAACACACAAGAATTTATATTTCAACATTTACTTAAATGTGAAGAGTTTAATGTTTCAAATCGGGTAGAGCACATATTCAATATGGTATCTTTCTTGCAATCAAACAATTTACATAAAAATGCATTGATATACTTAAAAATGGCATTAAAGTATTTGAAAGAAGGTTTAAAAGGAGAATTATTTGTAGAACCTTTTGCATATGATTGGGGAATTTATGATATGTACGGAGTTTCTTTGTACTATACAGGAGATAAAGAAAAAGCATTAAAATATTTTAAACACGCATTAAAAAAAGCAAAAAATGGAAACACAGGAAATATTGACCTTAAAAGAATGTCAAATAATGTTGAATCCACTGAGAGGGAACTTCAACAACGAAATAGTAGAAATGGAAAAGGAAGTATCAAAATCTGATGACATTTTAATTTTTACTTTTGGTGATAATAAAATAGAATTAATTAAGAGTGAATTTCCTATTTATGGTAGAAATAGTGGTGTCAAAGACCTGGATGTAAAGATAAACGGTTTTGAAAAATCATTAAATACATTAACAATAGAAGACGACTGTCTTACCATGACATTTTACTAATGGAAAAGAAAAAGATAACATATTTCGATACTACTAAAAAGTTACTAAAGAACTTAGAAAATTGCACGGATAAAGATATTGATAATGATTTTGTAAAAGAATCTTTAAAAACATTAATCAGTATACTTCAAACACAAAATTCTTTTTTAGAGTATTTAGTAGAACTTGATGAAAATATGGAATTAGTTTCTGATGATACAAAAATAATAAAGGGTATGATATGTTACATAAGAGGTCGTAAACGATTTGGTAAAATTGTCAATATAGATACTGAAAGAAATATATATTCTTTAAAGGTTTTAGGTACAGGAGAAATGTTAAATGTAACTAAAACAGACTTTAATATATAGATTAAATAAAATACATTAAATTTTATAATATGAGCGATAACAACGATTTAACACCAGAAGAAAGAGCTTTGCGTGGACTAGATAATGAACCTAAAAAAAGTTCAGCGGAAAAACAAGGTTTAGATGATTTAGAAAATGCTATAAACGAAGCACCTAAAGAAGAACCTAAAATAAAATCATTAGGTAAAGTAGAAAGAACAGATTATACTAAAGATTCTGTTGAACAAACAGAATTAAAACATGGATTCTTTTCAGTAGATGTTACAGAGTTTCCATCTAAAGGTAGATTTTATCCTAGAGGAACTAAAGTAAGAATCAAGTCAGCAACGGTAAAAGATATTAGAACTTTTTCAGCACTTGATGAAGAAAATCCATATGAAGTTGATGAAGCATTAGTAGATTTACTTAGTAATTGTGTACGTGTTTCATTTCCTACTAAAGTTGGTTCTTGGAAAGATATTTTAGAAGAAGACCGTTTAAATCTTATTTTAAGTATCAGACAGCTTACATTTGCAGAAGGAGAAAATAAAATTTCTTTTAAAGTTAAATGTGAATCTTGCAATACAGAAAATGATATGGAAATTATCAACGAAAACTTTCAAAAGAGAGCGCTCAATGAAAAGATTGCCAAATACTATTCAGAAGAAACCAGACGTTTTGATGTTGAAACTAAGACTTATGGTATCATTAATATGAAACCTCCTACCATCGGTATTATGAGAGTAATAAACAAATACATCAAATCTTTACAAGAAAAAAATGAAAATATTAAAGAGTACTTACCTTTCTTAAAGACTGTACCTTATATGGTAGAAGAATGGAGAGGATTTTCACTTGATGATATGAGCAATTACAGAATGGAATTCATACGATGGAATGAAAAGAAATTTTTAACTTTTACCAAGTTAGTTGAATTAGCTGCAGTTTCAGTAAAAGAAAAAATGCTGAAACCTTGTACTAAATGCGGTGACCCAATAGAAGCCAATATAGAATTACCTACTGGAATCAAAGGTTTATTCATAGAAGAAGGTATCTTAGATGATGAATTAATGTAGAGTAAAAAGAATACCACAAGGCAACCGTTTTGGTTGCCTTTTTTTTGGTTAAATAAGAAAAGAAATAGATACAATATGAAATCATTAAACGAATTCTTAAACGAAGAAGAAACTTACAAAAATTATGTAGGTGAATTAAAAAATGCATTCAGAAAGACTGGAATAGAAGAACATCTATACGATAATCAATTGGCAGTTTCTGCATCAGGTTGGCCAATTGGACATCCAAATGGAAGTATAGGAATTACTTTTTGGTTGATGGATGATGATATTGATATCAAAAAATTACAAAAGGTTGCTAAAAGTTTTGCTAAGAAACATGGATTTATTGCATCAACTTTCTATCCGGAAGGGATACAATCAAATGCCGATAGTTCTAAATCACAAGATTGGTCAAACAAGGCAGCACAGCGTTCTAATTTCGTATATGGATTTACTTTTTACAATGAAGGTAACGATACAGCAAAGAAAATATATACAATATTAAAATAATAGATACAGTATGAAAGCATTAAACGAATTTTTAAACGAAGCAAAGGATGTAGGACACTACGAAAGAGTAGGAAATCAAACTATTGTTGATAGTAATTTTGTAAATTACAGTAAAGGATGCCTTCCGGATTCTGAATTAGTACATTTAGGTATGGGAGATTTTCAATTGAAAACACCTAAAGGTAATATAACTTTTAATCGCTCTGGTAAATTAGAAGGAATCGGTCAAGACTTTGTAGGTAGACCACATAGAGCAACCGATGACAAAGGTGGTAAAGTTCTTGATGAATTAATAAAGGTGATGACTAAAAAGAAAAAGGCGGTACTAAGTATGTCCGGAATGAATGAAGCCAAAAAACCAGTTACTTCTGTATTAGATGAAATGCAAAGTTATGCAACTTCATTTGGTGGTTCTAGTAATTCTGAAATAGATACAGATAAATTCAAAAAAGCATTGAACAAAGTTAAATTAGACTTAGTTCCTGCAAAAGGACTGTGGTATCATAAGAACATTGTAAACAGTAAAAATAAAGTAGTTTCAGGAATAAATATACAAGATTCTACTTACAAGATAAAAACATCACCCGGTAGAGCTCAATGGTACAATTGGTCAAGTGATGACAAAGTAATAAAACATATACTAGGTAGTTTGAATGAAATAAATCAATACACAGGAGAAGCTGAAAAATCAGAAAAGTATTGGGATACTAAATTCAAGAAAGCAATTAAATTGTTTCCTACATGGGCTGATGAAAAGAGAGATATAACAAACGAAATTAGACAAGTTTATAACGAACGAGTATTAGATGTTATTAAAGGAGACAAAGGATATGTTGAACCGATTGATAGATATGAAAATGATGCTGAAGTTTATATTAAATTTGCAACTGACCTTTGGAATAAAATGAAAGGAGATGTTATTGCAAAAGAATATGCACTTGAAGATTATGTTCGTTGGCTTAGATAAAATTAGATAAAATTATGAAACACTTAAACGAATTTTTAAACGAAGCAAAGAACTATGGTACTAAAGTTGGTAATCTTAGTAAAAAAGATTTGGAATCTACTGAAACACTTAGAGATGCACTACAAAGTAAAACCAAAAAAGGTATTGTAGATGATTATGAAGAAGAAAAAACTATGTTCGGTAAAGTATATCCATCTAGAGTTTCTATCTTTACTTATGGTTCATCACCTGATGATAGAGATGGTAGTCAAAAATTAGTAGAACTATTTGCAAAAGACGGTAAACTTTATCTATATGGATTCAGAGCAATAAGAGGTAATAAAATTAATGATGAAGCATTTAATGGTAGACTAAGAAACGAAACACCAGGTGGGCTTTCTGGTAGTGCTGATTACTTTGGAACAGAAAATAAAGGAATACAAATTACAACAAAACAATTAAATCAACTATTAGGTATGATTGAAGCACAAGCAAGTGCCGAAGGACAAGCATTTGCAAACTTCTATAAAGATTGGAAAAATCCAGATTAGGATATGAAAGTATTAAAATAAATTAATAAAGACTATCATTTTTGGTAGTCTTTTTTATGATTAAATATATTACTAAACTTAGTATATGAGAACACCAACTGTTAGGTTAAAGATGAAAGATATCTTTAAGTCAATGAAAGTTGATTTACGGTCATTTTATAAAAATAGGGTATATGTTCAACATCACTTGCATATACAACCATCTGAAATAGATGTTCTTTGTTATTACGAATATCAATGGATGTTAAAAGACCTTGTTGATATGTTAAAAGAACAAAATGGTGACAAATCCAGTTCACGAAATGAAGCAAATGAACAAATGGACAAAATGAAATCCGATGCAAGTAAATATACTAAAGGATTTGGTGGGAATAAGATGCCCAAAATGGGTAATTTCAAAATGCCCAAGTTATAAAATATATTAATTTAGAAATGGGTGAAAACTTAGTTGCTGGAATATTAAAGAATATAGAAACATTGGCCAATGTCAATGCAAATCAAAACGTAGCAATTCTTACCGGTATTAAGAAAACTAATACTCTTTTATCTGACCAAATAGGTAAAGAATTATCAAAGCAAACTAAGTTGTTAGAATCTATGGTTTCTATTTTACTTAAAGGATTGAAAGGAAAACCAAAGAAAGAAGAGTCACCTAAAAAATTTGGTGGTGGAGCACTTGCCGCATTTGCCGGAATGGCAAAACTGCTTAAAAAAAGAGCACCAAAACACATATCAATATTATCAGGAGCTATTAGAGGATTGGCAGAATCAATGAAATTATTAATAGAAACTATCAATAGTATGGATACTGAAAAATTCGATGCATTCATAAAAATATTTGATATTGGTAAGAAAATATTATTATTTGCCGTATTTATTGCTCTTGCCGGCCCATTGTTGGCAATAGGTCTAATTATAACCATACCTTTACTTTTCTTAATATTTTTATTTTTTGACTTAGTAAGTAGAAACGATAAAGGAATCAGAAGTGGTATTAAAACTTTGATGTTTATGGCAATATCAATCGGTATTCTTGCTTTAGTAATAGCATTCACTCTTGCTTATATGGGAGGTGGAATGGAAATGTTAAAAGCATTTGGAATTGTTACCCTTTCGATAGTAGTACTTGCTTTTGGATTATTCCTTGTAGGAAAAATAAAAGGTGATATAGTTATGGGGGCATTGGCAATGTTAGTTGCCTCAATTGCAGTGTTGGTATTGTCTTTTGCGGTTTCTATATTTGCAATGTCAGACATTGATATTGAAGACGTAGGTTTATTAGGATTAACAATTGTAGGATTGGCGATTGCTATGGCAATTGCCGGTGCGGGACCAATCCCAGGTTTTATAGCATTGGGTGGTGCTGCAATGATTGTAGCGGGAGTGTCTGTACTTATTATTGCAGCTGCAATGGCTGTTTGGTCTAAGGCAGACGTTAAACTAGAAGATGTTGGTGTATTAGGTGCTACAATTTTAATGATTGGAGTTGAATATGCAGCAGCAGGGCTTGGTGCATTATTTATTGGTGCCGGTGCGGCAGTAATGTTGCCGGTTTCTATTTCAGTATCGTTAATAGCATCAGCATTAAAAGATTTCAGTGATGCTGAATGGAGTTCCGATAAAAATGATTTATTCGGTGATACGATTGAAAATCTAATTACATCTTTCAAGAAAGTATTCAAAGACCTAAGTTTTAAGGAAATGCGAAAAATACAAAGAGGTGCTAGATTGTTAGGTAAAATCGGAAATTCGTTAACTAATCTAGCAGAAGGTCTTGGAGATTTTGCAGCCGGTAAAGCACCAATATATGAAGGTACAGAAATAGTTGGATACAAAATGTTTGATTCAAATTTAGGTGAACAAGTAAGTTTAACAATCAAATCGTTGGTAATGCCATTAATAGATAAAGATGCTATATTAGCAAGATTAGGAGCAGGTGCAGATAGATGGTGGAGGGGTGACCCAGTTGCTAAGGGTATCGAATTACTTGGACAACTTGGAAATAGTTTAGGTAGTTTTGCAGCCGGTATAGGTGCATTTGCTAAATTGAAAATAGTAAAAATGGAACAAGACCCTGTTACTGGTGAAATAACTACTAAAGATACCGGAGAAAAAATTAATCCACAACAAATAGGTCTTTCTATCAAAGCTTTAGTTACCCCATTAGTAGGTGAGGATTCTGTGTTAGCAGAATTAGGAAAAGGTGCCAGCTATTGGCGTCAAAGTAACATCGGAAAAGGTGTTGATTTATTAGGAGAATTAGGAAACGCATTGGCAGATTTTGCTTCTGGAGTTCAAGCTTGGGCAGATTTTAAGATTCCTATATTTGGAGAGGCCGGGACTAAAAACGCTACTAAAGTTGTAAGATACGAAAAATTAAATCCTACCTTTGCACAAGACATTGGTGATAACTTAAAAATAATGATTGAAGCACTAACAGTGCCAATAACTAATTTAGGAAAACAAGGTGGAGATTGGTGGAGAAGTTCTGATTATGAAGACGGAATCAAGATGTTAGGGGGATTAGGAGGGCCACTAGAATCGTTAGCAAAAGCAGCAGAAACTTTTGGTAAAGCTAATTTTTCGAAGGAAAAAATAGACGCAAATCTTTCAGCAACAATTGGTACATTGATTAGTCATATTGGTGATAAACAAATGGACGATGTATCTAGTAACAGTATAGATAGGGCTGAAGATGTTATTGAGTTGTTTACCACTTATGCCACAAGTGTTTCAAAACTTAATACTATAAAAAACCCTAAAGATTTTAGTAAATTGTTTATTGACATAAAAGAGTCTGTTAATGGATTAGAATTTGGAAGATTGAATAAGTTGGTTTCACTAACACATAATATGGCCAATTTTGCAGAGGCTATAGACCGAGGAGGAGGAAGATTTCTTCAAGCCATAGAAAAATTAGTAATTGCAATTGGAGAAGGAGGGCAAAGTAGTGTCGATTCAAATGTTGCACCTACTGTCGCATCAGAAGGTGGAACACCTGTGGACTTAACACCACTATTGGAAGAACTTGAAGAAATTACAACAGTTCTTCGTGGAGGTATTGATGTTACTGCTACAAATGATAGTCTTTTCAAGTAAGTTAAATATCATAGAAGATAATTTTTTATGTTATGAAAACAAAGAATTTCAGCGAAGAAGATACAGAAATTCTCTTAGAATATTCTAATGCGAAGACTAAATCAAAACCTATGGAAAAAGAAAATAAAGATAGTGGTATCAAAACCTTTAAAAACAATATTGCAGTATCTAAGTTTAAATGCAAAACAAAAAATCAAAGTGAAATAGTAAAATCTATTAGTAACAAAAATACTACTATTACTATTGTACATGGTAAACCAGGAACAGGAAAAACTTATTCAGCAATTCAAGGAGCACTAAAAGCATTTAAAAACGGTTCATACGATAAAATATATTTATGTAAATCCGTAAAGACCTTAGATAATAAATCGGAAGATATTGGATTTCTAAAAGGTACAATGGAAGATAAAATTGCACCCTTTTTATTTTCGTTTGATTTCAACTTTAAACAAATAATTAATCCAGGTACTTATGAAATGGCAAGACAAACACAAGTCATTGAATTTTTACCACTTGCTTATATACGAGGTATAGGATTGAATAATTGTGTTATAATCTTAGATGAAGCACAAAATATAAATAATGCTATTTTAAGAACCGTATTGTCTAGAATAGGACAAAATTGTAAATTGATTATCTTAGGAGATACCCAACAAAAAGATAGTTCATCAGGACAAACTTCAGGATTAGAATTTTTAATTGAAAATTTTCAAGACATAGAGGGGTTTCACGTAGTTAAAATGACTAAAGAAGACCAAAGTAGAGCAGACATCATAAATAAGATAGAAGACCGTTACGATGAGTTAGAATCCAACGGTAAAAGAGTTGCATAGAAATATTTTATATACCTTAAACAAAAAAAGGGAACTATTAATTTAGTTCCCTTTTCTTTTTAATTTATTTTACTATACTTGTTGTTCTGTGAAATAATCACTTCTAAAAGTAACTTCCATTTCTAATGGGTCACCAGATGCATAATCTAATGCCAATTCAGGTAAATCACCATTTATGAAACAGTCATGGAAAGTTCTTTGCCAATGAATATCACCTACTCTATTGTACATAGTAACTATAATTTTTGCTTGGTCAGTATAGTCTTTTTTAAGACCCATTTCCCCAGTCAAAGGATTATAACCTAATCTTTTCCAATCTCTAAGAGTTTTATAAACATACATTTCATTGTCATCGTTTAAGTTCAATGAAAATGCAATTGCTAAATCAACAACCGTATTTGTAGGAACTGTACTTAAAAAAGAACGTTTTGATGTTTTAAATTCTTGTTCAACTACTTCTTGTCCCATTTCTGTTGTAAGACCACCGATAGTTCTAACATGTTCTAATAACAATTCACCTCCACCTACACCTGGTGGTGGTAATATCGTAACTTCAAATAAGTTACCGGCAACAAATTCCCATTTGTTTACGGATGCCTTTGAATTTTTGTAGTGTGGTAAACTTGCCATATTCTATAATTTTTTTTATCTTTTAATTAAAGATACAGAGAACACTTTTAAGTTCTCTATATCTTATTTAATCATTTTTTATGCTACTGAAAATTCTCCCAATGCAATTGCTCCTGTTTTAAGTATAGTAACTCTTTGTACAAGTTTACCTAAACCTCTAACCGGTTCCAATGCAATATCAATAATACCCATATCATTATCAATAACCTCTGGTGTATTATTTACGGTATTCATAATAGTTTGATAATCGAAAAGACCACCATCGTTCAATATTTGACTTAGGAAACCATCAACTAAAGTTTTAATTTCTAATCTATTTTGAACAGTATTGAATTCCCATCTATAACTTTTAAGAATTTGCTCAACAGTTTCTTCAATGTATATCAATAATTCTCTTACGTGAATACTTGACAATGCAGATTTTATGTTTTGTTGTGCTGTTTGGTTAGCATTGATTACGTTTCCGAAACCTCTGTTTGGCACAATAACATTTAATCCGAATGGTTCAAGAGAATCTAAACCAGCTCTATCATAAATGTATTCAACACCTACAACATTGTTTCCAGATACTACACCTCTTCTTGGTCCTGCAATTATAGAGTAAGGTTTATCACTTCTATATTTTGCCATAAAGTTATTAGATATATATGCAGCTGGTGGAACTAATTTAGTACTTGGTCCTTCTCTCAATACTAAGTACGGATGATAGAAACCACAGTAGTTAGAACCTTGATTTAAACTTGGTAACGAGAATGTGTTACTTGGGTTCAATGCTTGGTTACCACCGGTACCAACATATCTTGGGTCATAATCAGCTCTACTGTTAAGTTTGAACAAAGGATTCGTAGAATCATCAAGTTCTTTAACAGAAGGAGCATTCAAAATTGCAAATGCAAATTGTCTATTTTTACACAATGCTGATAAAACATTTTTAGAATTAGGTTCAACTAAACCATCAAATGTATCAACAATATATCTAAATGTAATTGCTTCTTTATCAGAAAGGGCACCATATAATCCTGTATCAGTTAAAACTTTTAAGATGTCATTTTGTCTACCCGGAGTTCCATCAGGAATTTGTTCTGCTCTCATTGTAAATCCGTCTAATCCTTGTACATTATAATTTGTTACAAAGTTTGCAACTGACTTATATCTTTCAACAGTATCATTAGTTGTACCGAAATATATAGGGTCAAGTGTTTTAACCGTTACAACATTAGTAGTTGTATTTTCTTTTACAGACAATATTCTAGTAAATCTAGTGTTTCCTGTTCTAGGGTCAACTTTAGTTTTAGTTGAACCAACAGTAAATCCTCTTACTAAGAAATCGTCCGGAGTAATATCACCTACACCGTAAGTACTAGCTCCACCAACGGCATATGAAAATTCATAGTCGTTAATTTTAGTTACACCACTAAATGACTTATTAATTGCGCCCGTTTTTGATTTAATTGTCAAACTAGCTTCGGATGCATTAATAGTTGTTGGTGTTAATCTATAAAAAGATATTTGATGTGAAAGAACATC
>CERP01001195.1_pt1 | contig 18177 bp, 33 predicted proteins | sample 530801 | NCBI WGS metagenome assembly CERP01 (sample SAMEA2620991, study PRJEB7988) | marine metagenome | biome: marine biome (ENVO:00000447); feature: surface water layer (ENVO:00002042); material: "saline water (ENVO:00002010), including plankton (ENVO:xxxxxxxx)" | depth 5 m | reverse complement strand
GTAATGTGTATAAATCTATCTCACTCATCTTTGTTTTGGTTTTCTTCTCTTAATAATTGTGAGGCTTTACCCTCCATTAACTTAACTAAATCCTTTTCTTCTAATATACCATCAATATTATCTAACATACCAGTTTTTTCCCATTTTTTAATTAATTCTTCCATTTGTGGATGTTTTGGTTTATCACCATCTTTATTAGTATTTAATAGTTCACTCATCTTTGTTTTGGTTTAATAGTATTGTATTTTCTTCTAAAAAATTCTTCATATATATTAACTTTCTTCTAATACTTATTTTATCAGCTTTAAGTAAACTTAATAAGAAATTATCTAATTCTTCTTTACTCATCTTTGTTTTGGTTTAATTTATTCAATATCCATTCAGTTTCATTAAGTTCTTGTTTAATAACATCTATACCATAAACTTCTATCAATTCACATAGATGTTCCCTTAAATAAAAAGTTTCTTCATCCCATCCCCTCCAATTATCATCTGGAGTTTCTTTTAATACTGAAACTGTTAAAGTTTTTCTTTCTTTACTCATCTTTCGTTTGGTTTAATAAGGTACTTCTTTTAGTAGATGTTTGATGTTTTCATAATCTTCTTTACTCTGTGGTGTAAAGTGTAAGTCCATAAACTTTAATATAGATTTAACATCTTCTATTGTTTCAATCTTTTCAATATTTACTTTATATTGTTTTCCTTCTGTGTAAGTTTCTTCTACATTCATCTTTGTTTTGGTTTAATAGTTTTACGATACCACTCTGGTCTTTCAGATATTCTTAATGCTATACGTTTGCGGATTAATTCTTGAGCTATGGCTGTTGGCTCCCAATCATTATATAAATGCTTTGGAAAGATATGTTTTGGAAATTTCCTATTTGGATTGGGATTGAACCCTCTGTCTATCATTTCTAAAACTAATTCATCATATCGTTTATTTAAATACTTCCCTTTGTCGTAAAAGAAATATACATGACCCCTATTGAGTGTAAATACTTTACCTACTCTTTCCTTCTTAAACCCAACTTTACTATTTAATGTTCTATTTAGGGATCCGGGTATCATTGTTATTTCTCTATACTCTGCTATTAGATGTTGATCTGTAAGCTCTTGGGGTGGTATAATGTTTATTCTAGCCATTTCTACTATTTAACTTATATAATTTCCTTAACATTAGTAATTGATGTAAACAAAGAGCCCATATTGCTATTATTTCAGCACCTAACATACTAAATGGCAATACACCCAATGATCCTACGTACATACAAATAATCCATTTATAGTGATTTGTCATCCCTAATGGATATAAGGTAACAATAAAAAATAGGATAGCCAATCCATTATGTATAGAGGGATATAAATCAAGTGAAAAAGCAGTTAATAATAATAGCATTAAGGCGGATGGCCTCCAATTCTTTATTTGATATAGGTAGAAGGATGTGGCTGCATTTGCTAAAATAAATAGAGGCTGCATTTCTGTATTCCAATATGAGGAAAGTGATGGTTGGGGCCCGTGTAGTATATATAGGATTGGAGCTATAAATGCAAATATAACTACTCCCATTCTCAATTGATAGCCCTTCTTAGTTACTTTTGTTATCATATTTTGTTATTAGTATATACGTAGTGGGTGTGGGGTGGTGTGTTGGTAAAAGTTTATTAGTATTTTTTAATTGTTGGGTATTCTGTTATTTTTACATATTGTTTACATTTCCCAATTTCATGTAAGTACTTATTAAGACTTTTTAATTTAGAATCACCATATGATCTTACGTAGCAAGGACCCATCATCCCACTACCATCTTGAATCATAGCCCATCTCCATCTAAAATATTTTTTCTTTTGAAGTAGATAAGTACTCCCTTCTTTTATAAATCTAATCTTTAAGTTTTTCATATATTTCTTTAAAATATTTTGTTAAGTATAATTTATATTCTTCATTACAAGTTTTGAAATGAACTACTTTATCTGTTGATTCAAGTATATGAGTTATAGGTTCTGTTTGGAATTGATTTTCATATGGATCAATTGCTAATGTATAACCTATTTTTGGGTTATTTTTATGAATTTCAATTACCATCCCATCTATATCTCTTTCAACCCATCTTATTTCGGTTGACTGTTTAGACCAGTTCTCATTATTTACTTTTGTAAGTTCGACCATATCTCAGATATTTTTTTGCGTTGAGCACTACTAAATTTACTTTTCTTTTCTTGGATGAGTTTATATTCTTCTTCAAATGTTTTCATCTCTATTTGTTATAGGTTTCTTTTATGTATTGGTCTGCCCTTACGTTTAAGTCTTTTTCTAAATCAAAAAACTGTATAGAACCCATTACATAACCATCTTTAATCTGTTGTTCTTCCACTGTTAGAAGATTAGTAATATGTTCTTTTGTAATGGTTACTTCATTTTCAACTAAAGTCATTAATATTTGCATTGCTGTCTGTTCCATTTCTCTATTTGTTATGGGTTAATATTAATTGTGGTTTTTGTGTTTTAAATATTGCTTGCTCCTTTAGTTTAGCTTCAATTACAATGTCAGGATTTAAACCATAGGTTTGAATTTTATTATATATAAGATCTGAGTGGGCTTGAGGTCTAATAGATTCATCTAATTTTTCTACTCTTCTACTTTCTGAGTAATGGCAACATTGTGTTACTCCTTCAGGCCATGTAGTAAATGCTAATTTTAGGGCTTCTTCTTCATTAAGATCTCCAGTGTTGAATTTGTGATGGAAGTAATCAAATGTAAGAGGAATTCCAATGACTTTATATACACCTTCATATAGATCTTTTATAGAGTATTCATTTGGACTATCATCATTTTCAACCACAAGACGTTTTTTAGTATCTTCATTTAGTAAATGGAAATTCTTACAAAAACGTTTTAATGTTCCCTCTTTATCACCATAGGCACCCCCCACATGAATATTGATTTTATTGTGAGTTGAGGGTTCATAACCCATCATATTAAATTGTTCACTATGGAAATTTAATTCTCGAATTGTTTTTTCAACTACTTTTTGAGTGGGTGAAGCTAGGCAATTATAAGGGCCGGGATGCATTGTGAGACGTTGACCACCATTCTTGGCAATTTCTCCTATTTCTAACATTAAAGCAGTGATTTCTTTATAATCCTTTAATTGAGAGAATTTATATTCATCAGACCATGGGAAGATTTGAGATGATAAACGAAATAATTTTATACCCATTTTATTATTCCACTCAACAATAGTTTTAAGATCCTCAACATTCAGTAGAGATAACTCTGAAACGTACTCTAAGCCTCTAGCGTCGAATGTTTTACGACGCATAGTTCTATTAGTCATAATTTTTCTATCACTTAATTCAGTGTTTATACATGCATAACCTAAATTCATATTACTTGGGGTTTAATTATTTCTACTATTTTTGCTAATGCTGAACTAATATTTATTTCTTTATCTATCCTAAAGTTAGCTTGATATAAATGTTCATTTAATATAATAGCTACACTTCCTTCTTTGCCAGGGGCATATGATGAGGATTCATCAAATAGAAATCTATATAGTTCTTCAAAGTCACTTGTTCCTGAGGCGATTAATATTTTTCTTAATTCTCTCCATTTTGGTTTCTTCTTCTTAAGTTCCTCTAAAATTGAAGTCATATAGTTATTAGATACTAAAACCGATTTATCTAAAGTAAGTTTAGTGTCTATAATCGACATTTGGATAGTATTTAACATCTTACGTAAATCAGGGTAAGATTGGTTTACTATGTTTTTTATGTCATTAATTTCAAAACTTATTTTTTCCTCCCCTAAAACCCATACTAAATGTTTGGCGACCTCCCCCTTAGTAGGAGGAATAATTTTTAGGGTTTGACATCTAGATTGTAATGGATCAATTATACGTTCAACATAATTACAAGTTAAAATAAAGCGAGTGGAGCGAGAAAATGTTTCTATCACATTACGTAGAGAAGCTTGGGCGTTTATTGTAAGGAAATCTGCTTCATCTAAAATAACCACTTTAAGAGATTTGAAGGATGCCGTGGAGGCAAAACTGGTTACTTTGTCTCTGATAGTATCTATTCCTCGCTCATCACTTGCATTAATATATAAGTAGTCACAGTTGAGGTTCTTGACTATTATTTTAGCTAATGTTGTCTTACCAGTTCCTGCAGGCCCATAAAGACATAGATTCTGTATATCGTCTTGGTCTAAGTATTGTTGAATTACTTTTTTTATATTTTCATTACCAACGTAATTATCTAGTTTTGTAGGTCGGTAATGTTCTACGAATAACGTATTTTCTTTCATAACTTTGATTTCCTTATTTATTATAAGATAAAAAAAGCTTGGCAAAAAGCCAAGCTAAATTTTAAATATTTTTTTGTATTTCCTCTCTAATGAGTTGTTTCAGATCTTGTTTATTTATGTTTCTTAAAAATCTGTTATTATTAATTCGTCAATTACTTCTTTTACCTTTAATAGGAAATCATGTGTTAGTTCTTCTGGGTTTTCACTTGCAATTTGTTGCATGTTACCTAGTAACTGCTGCATTACCATTTGTTTCTCATCAAATAGTGAAGATGCGTCTTCGTTTAGATCTTCTAATTCTAATGAAATGTTAGATCTATCCATATCTGATAGTCCATCGAGTGTGCCTGTTTCCATATATTCAGTATATGCTTCTTCAGCGTCATTTGGGTCCTCGATATGTTTGAAGAAATGGTCTAAAGTGAGTTTAGTGTTTTCTGTTAGTAGGGGATTTTTTCTTAGGTATTCTATGTAATTAAATTCTGACATTGTGTTTATTATTAAATTTATATTGTGTTTGAGGCTTCTATATCTTTGATCATTTCAAAGTGGATTTTAGCTATTCTATCTCTACCTTCCTCAGTTAAAAGATATTTGTGGCAATTTTCTGAATTAGTCATGAAGAAATTTTCTGATAGGATTGCAGGCATGACTGTTTTTCTTAATACCCAGAAATTAGACTCTTGATCAGGATCTCCATCTCTAGTATCTTTTCTCATATATTCATCTGGGAATTCAGCTTGAGCCTTGTTAAATAATACTGTGGCTATTAAATCAGATTTTGTTTCTCCCTCTGATGTGTATACTTCCCACCCATTTGCAGATTCGGCACTAAATCCATTTGCATGAATAGAAACATAGATGCAAGGTTTACCATCTTTATCTCTTTGTTGACGATAGATGTCATTTGCTTTGTCTGTTCTTGTACTTAAGGGAACATCCTCTTGAGTGTCAACTAAATTAACACATTCAATACCTGCATCAGTACATAGTTTCATTAATCTATCTACAATGCTTCTATTAAACTCTCCTTCATAAAGAATTTCACCATCAGGCCATAGAGGAGATCTTTTTCCAGATGTTTGATATACCCCATCAATTATTCCCCCATGCCCATTGTCAAATATCCATAGATAGTTTGAGTCTACTTTAGGTTCTATGGGTTTGACAGTAGTATCAAATAATTGATTGCAATTTGGGCATTTGATTATTCCTTGTTTCATCATTTCTTTTTTCCAGACTTAAGATCGTAATAATATCTTAATGTTCTATTAAATGTGTAAAACTTTTCAATATTTTTATTGGTAGGAGTATTGTAAAAGGTTTCCCTTCTCTTTCCAAAGTCATTCACTAAGGCATCAACAACCTCATCCTTATTCTTAAATTCTAACTCCTCATTTAAGGGGGATTGGTGTATTATCTTCTCGGAAATGTATTTTTTAAGGTTGAACTCTGGCATTATATTTTGTTTATATAATCGTTAATATAATCTTGTATGTCTTCTTTTTTATATCGTGTAATTATTCTCTTTTCCTACCTTTTCCAATATATCAAGTAAGATGGTCTCAACATCACTAACTTGTTTAACAATTCCTTTTTCTACTAATTCACTTGCTATTATTGGTGCAAGGTCTTCTGCGAATTTCATTGCTTCGTTAAGGTCTTTGTTTAGTCCAGCTAACTCTTGTACATCCTTAATAGCATCATACTCCATGTCTTTTTCTAAGGCGTCAATATGATCTGCATCATCTCTTTCAGCTGCTTTAGAATCATACATTTCACCTAAGAAATGTTCAAATGCAGTTTCATAAGCTTGTGGCTCACGTACTGGGAAAATTTGGTTTACAGCACCAACTCCAACAACATTTTCATCTAATTGTTGTTTTGTTTCTTGTTTTGGTAGGCCTGCTAATTTAGCCCATCTTGATTTTTGACTCATGTTTATTTTTATTTATAAATATTAATTAAGAGGTTGGACGTATATTGTTATAAGTTAGGATTAGGTTCAACATATCGAGCATCAAAATCAATCATATCCTTAAAATCAGGATGATCAATAGGGCTAGTATTAGTTTCTGTGAAAGGGACATTATATTTGTTTAACCAATCTATAGTTATACTTTTACTATTATCTTCTTGCCTATATTGATATGCAAATCCTGCTTTTTTATGAAAACCATTCTTAACATCTTTCCCACCATAAAAGAAAACTTCATAACCTTTAGGTGATTTTGGGTTATGGAAAAAATAATGATTACCACTTTTTTTAAAGGGAGGAGGTAGACGATAGTCTTTTTTAAACATATCAAATAGCCCTTCATTAACTACACTACGTAATTCTTCTCTAATGAGTTGTCTTAGTTCTAACTTATTCATGCTTATAAATATTAGAAGTCTCCGTAAATATTATATTTCTTTGGGGGTTCTGGTTGTATTTCGATTGTTTCATTAGATATAGCAAATAATTTACTATTTAAAGGTTCCAATCTAAAATGACATGAAGTTCCTACCTTTTGAAAATATGCTTCTAAGGCCTCAGTTAGGGAAGGACGTTCAATGTCCTCCCCAACTAATGTCCAAGTATCACCTTTACCTACTACTCTTTCAGCTATAAGGGTATTTACTTCTTCTTCTCTTTCTTCCATATTACATCATACCACCCATCATACTTGGGTCGAATTGTTGTTGTGTGTTTGAGTCTTCATCTTTTGGAGAATCAATAATTGCAACTTCAGTTAATAACGCTGTTCCTGCTATTGATGAGGCATTTGCAAGTGCTTGACGTGTTACTTTATGTGGATCAATTATTCCAGCTTTTTTCATGTCAACTACTTCCTCAGTCTTAATATCATACCCTTCCCATAAATCTTTGTTTGATTTATCTAATTTTAGAGCTAATATTAAGAGAGCATCTGTTTTAGTATATCCAGCATTTACAAGTATTTGTTCAAATGGTTTACCACAAGCATCAAACACTAAATTATATCCAAATTTAGTATCATCACTAAGATCATCAGACATACTTCCCATAATAGCTTCTCTTGATCTAAGTAATGCAATTCCACCACCTGGGACGATTCCATCTGATAGAGCGGCTTTTGTAGCATGTAAAGCATCATCAACTCTGTCTTTCTTCTCTTTCATTTCGGTTTCAGTATTTCCACCTACGTGAACAATTGCTACCCCACCAGCGAAATTAGCTAAACGTTCTTGTAATTTCTCCATTTCAAATGGTGTTGCAGCTTCTTCAATTTGCTTAGATAACTCTTCAGCTCTAACCACAATATTCTCTTCATCACCTTTACCATCAATCAATGTTGTTTGATCTTTAGTAACTGTAATTGTGCGAGCTTCTCCAAACCACTCTGAATTGAATTTATCTAATTTCATTCCTTTATCCTTATCAACAACTTGACCACCGGTTAGAGTTGCGATATCTTCAAGAATCAATTTTCTTCTGTCTCCAAAGTCAGGAGCTTTTACGGCACATACTTTAAGTGTTCCTCTCATCTTATTTACAATAAGAGCAGCTAATGCTTCTCCATCAATATCTTCAGCAATAATCAATAAAGCTTTATTTGATTGAGATACACTTTCTAGAATTGGTAATAATTCCTTAACAGATGTTAGGCGTTGATTTACAATTAAAATGTAAGCGTCTTTTAGAACTGTAGACATTGTATTGTTATCCACTACAAAATATGGTGATTTATATCCTCGATCGAATTGAATTCCTTCAACTGTTTCTAGATATGTGTCTCCTGTTTTAGACTCTTCAATATGTACTACTCCTTCTTTACCTACTTTCTCAATTGCTCTAGAAATAAGTTTACCTACTTCTGGATCATTATTTGCAGATATAGTTGCAATTTGATTTAATTGGTCTTCAGAAGAAATTGATTCTGATAAGTCTTTAAGTGATTTGAGAGTAATGTCTACTGCAGCATCAATACCTCGTTTAATTTCTACAGCATTTGCTCCATCATTTAGACGTGTAATTCCATTCTTAACTAATTCACGAGCTAATAAAGTTGATGTGGTTGTACCATCACCTGCGTTGTCAGCAGTTTTAACGGCGGCTTGTTTTACCATATTCAATCCTATATTTTCAAGTGGATCATCTAACTCTTCAATTTGTTTTGCAACTGTTACCCCATCTTTAGTGGAATTAACATTCCCAAATTGATCTGTGTATACAACATTACGTCCATTAGGTCCTAAAGTTGATACTACTGCGTTTGCTAAAGTGTCAATTCCATTGACAATTTTCTTTCGGGCTTCTGCTCCGAATTCGATTTGTTTTTTACTCATTTTTCTTCTATAACTTGTGCTAAGATTTGATTTTCAGGACCAATAAAATATTCATCCCCTTTGTGTTCTACTCTTGTAAATCCCATAGTTGGGAGAACTACTATTTCTCCTATTTGGGTTGTTGTACTTAAAAATTCTCCTGTAATTGTGTGCTTACCAGGCCCAACAGCGATTACTTCCCCATGGAAATTCTTCTCTTTTCCTGCATCTGGGACTATAATAGACCCATAGGTTGTTTCTTGCTCTTCTAAGGGTTTTACGATAACCGCATCGAATTTTGCTTTTAAATTCATATTTATACTTTGATTGTGTTTAGTAGGCTATCTAAGCCATTTTTAATAATATCCCATTCCTTAATATAATCTTTAATAGAATCATATTCTCCGGATTTGGATGCGAATTTTTCTTTTGAGATTTTCCATAGGGCACTTTTAAAAGTTGTATAGTACCCTAAAGGACGTTCAAGCTCTTTACCCTTAGCTTCTTTACCTGCAAATCCTTTTGAAGGAGTTACTCGTTCAATAACTGTAAAATTATTAGAATCTTTTTGGATGAAATAAGGTTCTATTAATGGGTCTCTAATAATTACGTAAACAGAATCCCCAGCGTCTTTAGAGGGACGACCTCTTTTTTTCTTTTCACTCATAACATTTATTTTACTTAATATAACTTATTTCCTATATCTTAATATAACATCTTTTACCTGGAAATCCAAGCTATTTTAGTATAAATATTTAGATTTTAGAAGTTTGTACTTTCTTTCCTAATTAAATAATATTTACACTCAGTGTCATTTGAGGTAAATTCAAGTTTCATAAGCCCCTTTGAACTTATTTTAAGAGTACCAGAATCTAGGTCTTTATTTACGTTAAGGATTGTCTTAAATATATTAGAGTTGAATGGTAATTTAATATTGGGGTCATTTATTTCTCCATATAGCTGATATGTAATTTTATTGTTATGACCATGCTCATCTCCAAATGTAAATTTACACATTAGATCTTTATTCATATCTAATTCAGTAGTAATAACCATATTGTCTACTTCAGCTAATGCTGACTTGGCCTTGACTAAGTTACTTACTTGCTCTTTTTCTAAATTTATAACTACATCCCATGATGGTTCTGATACTGTACCTACTTTGCTTATTAAGAGTAAATCAGCTAAAGCATAGGATAAATTGAAATCTTGATCTGAGATGAGTAATTTAGTAAATACTTTATGGGTTTTCTCTAATTCTACTAGTACATCTCCTGTTGTGATGTTAAGCAGATTAATGAGTTTCTTAGTGTCAAAGATAGCTAACTCACTATCCTCTAAATCAAAGTTAGTATGGGTCAATTCCCCAATAACTTCTTTATTAGCAGACATGAACTTTACTGTAAGTACTTTGTCTTCAATATCCCACTTAACAGATTCATTCTCACCAAGATAATACTTGTTGATTATGGATTGTAAGGTTAGTTTATTTATCATTTATCTTTTCTTTAATGGTTTCAATCAAAATTAAAAAATACATCTTTATAAGGGTTCAAATTTAAATGCCAACCTAAATCATCATAGAATCCCTCTAATTTGTTTAACAATATACTATCAAATATTTTCTGTCTATCAGCATATTTCTCTAAAAAAGCCTCAATTTTTTTAGGCATATCAAAATGCATAAAGGCCATGGTCTTAATTTGGTATGGATTTGGTTTCAAGTAAATATACTTAACTTTATCTCCTTGAACAATATAAGAATGATCTTTATTTAAACCCCAAAATCGAAGTAAATCATTATATGCTGTTGCAGCCTTAACTGCAGCTGGAGCTCCTTTCTTCATAGCTGAAAACATCTCTCCTGCTTTAGGTTTACGTTCTAAGTATTTATTTAGAGTTTTAACTCCAGTTGGATTACCTAAATCTACTAATGGGATAGTTCCATCTAATATTTGAGTCTTAAATTTAGATAACCTACTATCTATTTCTTTCTGTTGGGTACCCTTTAGAACATCAATTAATGCTTGTCTAAAGAAGTCACCTAATACAGGTGGGAAATTTGCTTTTTTAAACTCTAATCCTTTAACATCTAATTTTTCTCCAGCTATACCCTCTGATTTTGTAATCCATTGAGCATATCTACGAGTGGACCTAAAATAAGCTGACCTAATAACACATTCAGTTTTCATTTCAAGTCTATGAGTAGGAACATTAAAACACTCCTTAGCTAATTTATCATAGGAATTGGTGATGATGTCTTGATATTGTAAAGCTACTTTTTCAAGCATATCATCTTTATCATCACTAGACATTTCATCGAAATCAGGTCTGAGGTGTTTTAGGAGAGGTTCAGCATGGAAGTAATTGGAGTCGGTATCAACATATGAACAGAAGTTATAGTCTCCTTCATCGCATATCCACCAGGGAACTTCTTCTATATATTTCATTTAGTTTTAATTACTGTTATTTCTCCGGAGATTGTAATAAAGAAGGAAATGAATGAACTTAAAATAAAACATCCCCAAAATTTGGGTGTTGCAAACATTGCAAAAAACATCATTAAAATGCTTGTGATAGCACAAGCTACTAAGTACCAAAATACTATACCTGCTAATATATTTCTCATCTTTCTCATCTTTTAATCATATAAAAATTGAAAACTGTAACTAAAGTTTTCGTAATAATCATTATGGTCAGCCATATCTTGAAGACATTCTACATCTATTTTTTCATAGAACTCTCTACCTCTTCCTACTACTTCATTAGTTAAATCACTCCAACCATCATCACTAACATCAATACCCGGGTCTCCTAACCAATCATCTTTAAATTTTAATTGGATATCACCTACTTTCTCACAAACAAATTCATATATTTGAATTGCGATTTCTCGATCTAATTCTTGAAGTTTTTTACTTATTCTTTCATAGTTAGGATCAAAGTCCCAATTAAGAGTCTCAATACAATCCCATAATTCATCTTCATCTAATTTCATCTTCTAATATAATTTGGGTCAACATTATCTCCTGAGTGGTCCATAGGTCTAATAGGAGCGTCAAAATTTCCTCTACTATTTAGAGTGGTGTTTTCTTCAAGACTAATTTTGAATGTTTGATCTTGGATTTTGAAATTACCTCCTTGTTTTAGCATCTTACGGAATAGAGTTTCTTCCCTTTCAGACCATTCCTTACTTAACTCTATAAGATGATCTTTAGTGGTTGTTTCTTCGTTTAATGTAATACTTACATTACTTCTAATTGATTGTTTACTTAACATAACTTTTATTTATTTTTGAAAATTACATAACCCTCAAGATTAACTCCAGGGTCTTTAACTATACCTTTACTTATTCTATAATTGGAAGGTAATTTATTTTTAGATACTGCAAAGTAAAGAGAGTTTTTCTGTTTATCAGAAATAGCATCACTTCCCATTTTATCAGCACCAAATATCAATAATGAATAAGGTGAGTTACTCTCTATAAAACCCTTAATAATTTTAGATACAGTATTGATGATTTTCATCAGTTCTTTATAGTTTGACTTCTCAATTTGAGATATAACATCATTTATTGAGTAATTTACATTATATATAGGTTGGGAGTAATCATAATCATTATGTTTAACCTTAAAATTCTCAAATTGCTTAGGATCAAATTCATTAAAATTCACATCAACATCTCCGAAGTCAGTATCAAACTCCCATCGTGATGGAGATATTTTATAGAAGTTGTAAGAGTCTATATTCTTTAGATCTCCTATTTCCTTTAGATATGATTCCTTAATCAACTTCTTTAACTTATTTAAATTCATACTCTTATTTTTATTTAATATAACATCTTTTTCATAGAAAGCCAAATCTAAGAATAAGATTCAGCCATTGAAAATAATTCTTGATTGACTTTAACATCATCAGCAAATGAAATAATATTATGGGTTAGAGATTCTTGAAGTCGATTTAATACAGACCAAGCATCTGTTCCTTCATCTTCACGTCTATTTACTTTAAGTAAACCCATTACATCTACATTCTTAAGATCTGTATATCTCATTTGTGCTGCCTTAAATGCGAAATCTTGCATTTGTTTTGGGGTTAGGTTTGTATTTTTTAAGTTACTTATTTCTTGAGCCAAGATTTGTGCTCTATTGTTTAGGTTAGTTACGAATGAAGGTAAACTTGTATAATTAATTTGAGTATGTTTTAACTTTGATTCAGCAATTGTTTTTTTACTAATCATACCATTTGAACATACTAAACGAAATGCCCCTAAATCCATACTTATGGGTTTAGCTCCATTAACACTATTTGAAATAGTCATAGATGCTAATGCTTCTGTTTTACCACTTGAGTTTAGAATTGTAAAATCAGGATGATGTAACTGAGCATAGTTGGATTGGATTTTTCTATTCTTACCTTTATCCTCAGCTACTCCTTTTAATATCCAACCTTCGTTTTGGAATTGTTTAATTACATCTACGGTTTCAATATAAAACTCTTTTTGTTTTATTTTCTGGTTGTTAAGGATATAATCATTGTTTAATGTGTGAGCGAACGCCTCAGCCTTAACTAAGTCGTTGTCAACTGGAATGTACTTGTACTTCATGTTTATTTGTTTTTGGTTTCATATTTTTGCAATAAGCCATCTAAGTAAGCATAAACCTCACCAATATTATCAAATGGGTCATTGTTATGTCTATCTAACACATTAAGCATCACTTCTTCTTCTTTTTTAGGATTGTCTAACCATCCATAAGCGATGTCATCTATCTCAATTTTCATTTGTTCTATATTCATCTTCCTTATTTTTCTTCTTGATTAAAAGCGTAATGTACCCCATCTCCATAAATGGAAAAGAATATTTTATAATCTTTGTCACAGTCTCTATTCTTGGAAAAGTATATAGTTCTGTCTAAATTGTCTTTAGATACCTCAATGTGAGCCATTGCATCAGTCATATGTTTTATTCTGTTACTACCTGTAAACTCACCTGATTTGGTTACTTGTTGGATATTAATGAATGATGTGTAATATTTTCCTGCGTTATCTCCATTCTTCATCTTGTCTTGGAGACTTAAGAACCATGATTCAGCAGAACGTAAAGTACATTTATGAGCTTCTCTATACATTTCGAGTACCTCAGCAATAGAATCAACTCCTATTACATCATATCCTAAAGAAAAAACATATTCAATTGTTTCCTTAATATCATCTATATGATTTTGTAAGAATAATGTTTGGACACAGTTAAATTTAGGAATACGTTTACAATACTTATAATGACCTTTCCTGTCCATCTCTCCACTAACGTAAAGACATTTCTTACCCTCTAATGTCAATGAAGATAAAATATCTAAAGTTAATGTTGATTTACCTGATCCAGGACCACCTACGAATACCATGTTTGTTCCAGGCATTAATCCTCCATCGGTTGATAAAATTAAGTCAATTTCCTTATTAACTTTAAATGGGATTAGTAAATCATCTCTGAAATTAATGTCAGAACCTCTACATAGGTCTATTTTAGTTGGGTCGAATACAACTTCCTCAACTACTTTTTTTGGTCTACCACGACCTTTCTTTTTTACTTCCATAACTTTTATTTTTCTTATATCTTAATATAAGTAAAATTTACTAGAAATCCAAACTTTCTTCATTTCTCATAACCCCATTCATATGACGATTAGCAGCTAAAGCTGATTCTTGGATAATACGTTGTCCTGATAGAGTAATTGATTCACTTAATATAACATTTCCATACCTAAAGCTTTTTAAGGCTGTTGCACCATAGAGTGAATTCAGTAGAATTTTCATTGTATATTGTAGTAAGAAATAATCAGCACCTTTTTCCTTATCTCCAGATTGGTATGCTTTTTTCATCAATTTCTTATATTCAACTCTCTCATCAAACCATTTATTTAGAATAGTAGATAGTACTGACTCTCTATTGGTTCTATAGAATACACCATTAGCTGAAATTGAGAAGTTGTTTTCAGTAACTATTTCTATTAGGTCTTTAATTGTTATGGTAGTACGTTTACGTTTAACATTTTCTATAAGGATTTCTTCATCTTGATCTTTTGATAATAAATCATTAAGTCCTAAACGGTTATTTCTATCATCAGAATCTATAATTCTTCCTACTAATGTTTCTTTACCAATGTTTAGGGACATAATGATTGAGGGATATAGTGAAGTTAAATCCTCATCAAACATATAGTTGTATATTCCTGCTTTAGGGCAAAATAAATAACCACCAGCGTAATTCTCCTTAATAATGGGATTTCTATCTCTAGCAGGTGGAATTAAACCTTCACTTAATAGGTAAGCTGAAATAGCACCATCATGAATTTTAGATGAGGCATATACATCACTGTAATTAATCTTTCCTTTATGTGCTAAGTTTTTAGTTAAAGCTAAGTATTGTGATTTCTCATCCCATTTAACTAAGATTTCAACATCTCGGATATTATATTGAACAAACTTATATATATCTTCCTCAAATAATTTATCTAATGACCCATCATATTCAATTTTACTTAACCCAGCATATTTAGCTCCTAAAGCATCTAATTTCCAACTTGGTTCATCTTCCCAACTATATTTCCTATGCATTCTCATATAGTCAAGTGATTGGACTCCAGCAATTTCAATTGGTTGGTCAGTATTCCAAAATTCACCTGTCTTATAGTTTTTCCTTTCTTTGACTATCCCTATTGGAGATAAATGCGCGGCCCATTCTTCCCCAAGCACATTGCATATTCTATAATATAAGTAGGGTATATCAAAGTAATCACTGTTATAACCGACTAATATGTCTGGATCCATTTCTCTAAATCGCTCTAAGAATTTAGCTAGTAGTTCTTCCTCATTTTTTACAGGAATGATTTCTTTGTTTTTAGCATGGTAATGCTTCATTTGATCTTTAGGGTCAAGAATAAGAACATACCACATATCAATTTGAAGATCATACCAAGCAATAGATGTGACCTTCTTAGGAGCTGATTGGATATACTCAGGAGTAAGTGCTTCTCCCATCTCAATCTCAATATCAAAGAAACATTCTTTATGAGTTGTTGATGGGGTATCATCTATACCATATTTCTCAATTAGGAATTTTTGATATGGAGTAACATCGTGGAAGTGGAGTTTAGTGTCTTCCCTACTCCATTTCATAACTTTTTTTAGAGGCTCTCCATTTAGACCTGTATGCTCAGAGTCATATTCACTACATTCTTTATATGCTTGGTTTTTCCATTCTAGTTGTTGGTAACCTGAGTCTTCCCATAGGTGTATTTTGTATGTATTGTAATTTAATCGTTCAGCATAACATTTCTTATAAGACATCTATAACTTTTATTTTTAATAAGATAAAAAAAGCTTGGCAAAAAGCCAAGCTAAAATTAAAAATATTTTCTTCTAGGAGATTTTAATCCACTTGAATAAAATCATCAACTATATCTGAGAGTTCTAGATTAGTACTTGGGTTACCATGAAATCCTACTCCTATACTATATTTTTTTCCATTATGTTCTGCTTCATAAGCATACACCCACTCTTCATCATATGATAAAGGTTCTTCAATTACCTCACCAGTGTCTTTAAATATTAAATCTTTAACTTCTTCTCCACCAATAATAGTATCTAATATAACAGTGTCTCCTTCATACCTAACATTACTAATTGAATTTTCTGTATTTTCATTTAGTACTTTACTTATCTCTTCTCTAATGAGTTGTTTTAGATCTGATTTATTCATCTTATAATTTTATTATAAATATGCGCTATTTTCCACTTGAGCCAAATCCCTTATCACCTCTACCTTGGAGTGATTTTAGTAACTCAAACTTCTCATCATCTAATTCAACTATTTCATATCTAGGCTTTTCCATAACTGCTATTTGAGCATATCTTTCACCTTCTTCAATAGTAACTTTCTTTTTACCTACATTATATATTTTAACTCCTAGAGGGCCGGTATAACCAGCATCTACAGTTCCATAATGAGGAATTAAATCATATTTGAATCCTTTAGAAGAACGTAGTTGAATCTGCATCCAATAGCTTTCTGACTCTTCAATTGTAAGATTTAAACCATTAGGAACAACTGCTGACCCTCCTGGAGGGATAGTAGTGGTTTGGATACAAGTGATGTCGAAGCAAGCACTTGTTGAACTATATGCTACCTTAGGGATAGTAGCTTTTGGGTCTTCTTTATGAGCGTATATTGTAACTTTTTTCATATTTTTATTATTTATGAAATATGAATTAAACTTGACCATGTTTCATGAGAAACATCACTACTAAATTTACTATTTGGAGCTAGAATAACTGAAATGGCATCATGTGAGTGGAGTGATTCTTGGTGAGAGCAGATAATTCTAAAATCCTTAATTCTTTTATCTGCATTTAGTTGCTTATACAATAATCTAGCAGCATCTTCAACAAATTTAAGATGGGATCCATTTAACTCAGCAAATGCCATTTCATCTTCTCTTTTAACAACTACTTGAGTTTCAGTCATAAGAGCTTTAGCACACATTTCTTGTAGATCTTCAATCCAAACCATATCATCAAATTCAATAGATATTCTAGTTACGGATCTTTGAGAGTGTGAAACTGTTGCTTTGTTTCTGTATTTTCTAGCATACTCAGCTAATTCATAAGAGCAAGGACAGGCTGATGAGTATACAAAATCAAAATGAATAATCTTTTTCATTTCACCTTTTTTATTCAAATCACCTTCTAAAGTAACATCATAATATTGATATCCTTCATTGTCAGATCTTAGTGATTTTAAAATAATAGGATAAGAAAATTTAAGTGCAATTTTAGAATCAAATGTCTTTAATTTTTCTTGATATGCAGATAAAACAGTTTCTAATTTATCAATACTAAAAGTGTCATTTTTAAATTCATAAAATGATCTCATAATACGAGACATATTAATACCTTTCTTATGAGCTTCAAGAGATACAGTACCTGTTACTTTAGTTTCTAATTCTTTAACACCATTATCTCTAGTTCTATATTTTAGAGGTAATCTAAAATTATGAATACCTACTTGTTGTATTTCAACAGGAGAACCTTGAATTAAAGATGAAGGACCATTTTGTAGATCAGGGAATGTTTCAATATCTTTTTTATTAGGTTTATATTCAGCATCATAATCCCTATTAGGTTCATTATACTTAACTGAGTGTTCATTTGGTTCTGGTTCTTTATAGGAGTCTACATCTCCTACCCACTCATACTTTTTTACAAATTTTTTAGTATTTTCTGCCATTTTTCTTTTATTTTATTTTAATATAATAATTTTATTTACTAAAGCCAAGCCTATAATTCTTTTATTTTATTTATCTTATATTTTCTTTGATATTCCTCTATAAAGAAAGAACCAACACCAATCTCCTCAATTAAGTAATTGGATGGGATTAAGGGGTTATGTTTTCTTCCATTTATAATTGAATCTATATTTGTATCCCCAAGAACAGACATATAAACTTTTCCTTTTTCTCGTTTCCTATAGACTACTACTATTGGTGGTGGGGGTGATGCTGGTGGTCTTCCTTTACTCATA
>CERP01008771.1_pt1 | contig 18313 bp, 16 predicted proteins | sample 530801 | NCBI WGS metagenome assembly CERP01 (sample SAMEA2620991, study PRJEB7988) | marine metagenome | biome: marine biome (ENVO:00000447); feature: surface water layer (ENVO:00002042); material: "saline water (ENVO:00002010), including plankton (ENVO:xxxxxxxx)" | depth 5 m | reverse complement strand
TCTATTTTCTATATCCCATATTGCACAGCCGTGGTTTTCAAATGATTCACCAAAGTTTTGTTGTATTAGTGAACCTACCTGTAATATTGTTTCACCTTTATCATAGAATTGTCGCTTGTGTATATCACCAAGCATTACCATATCATAACCATCAAACATCGATATTTTTAAATCATCACTTTCTACTTTAAATCCTGCATCTGTATACGACATATCTAGTGCGCCGTGAAATAAAGCCACCTTAGTATCTGCATTAAAATCTTTTGATTTTATAAAAGTTTTAGGGTCATCAAATATACTAAACACAGCAAAGTGTGTACCTGCTATTTCATATACATCTGAGTCTTTTAAATAATGAAGCTGAGGATGGTTTAACGAATTAATCATAGGTGAAAGAGAATCAAGTCTAGATGAGTTGTTTAAATTTGCATCATGATTGCCTGTTATAACTATTGTATGTCTTCTGTCTGCCAGGTTTTTTAAAAACTCTGTAGTAAGTTTTATTAGCTCTGGTGATATATCAGTTTTACTATGTACTATATCACCTCCTACATATACAATTGAATTTTTAGGAAGCCTATCTACTTCTTTATATAATTGTCTAAATACTTTTCTGTACTCTTTATGTCTTTGATAGTTTCTTATGTGTATATCTGCAACGTGTAATACTGTTTCTAATTTTTCGAAACCTACATCAATTTTTTTAAAGTCCAAATTTCATCTCCAATAATCTTGCTAAATCAACAGTCTTTGATTGTTTTATCATAGAGGTTATTTTTTCATTTCCTAGCGTGCTAGGGTCTTCACCGTCTTTCATCTCTATTATTCTTACGTCTATATTTTCAGATTGTAAACTTTCACATAGCGATATTGATTCTTGTTTTGCGTCGCTATCTAAAAGTATGTTTACTCTCTTTACTTTTTTCTCATTAAGCTTTAGTTTAAGTGACTTTGGTAAAAACTTTCCAAATATAGGAATTGAGTTTTCGCCTATTGAAATAGCATCAAATACACCTTCACATATATTAATATCTTTGCTCCAGTTTATTAAAAGCTCAAAGCCAATTACATCTTTAGATGTTTTTGGATTTTTATGCTTAAAGTCAGTGTCATAATACGATCTGCCTACAAAATAATTTAAGTGTCCTTCTGTATTATAACTTGGTATGATTACCATTCCGCTATACTCGCCTGATTCGCAATATCCTATATTGTGTCGAAGTATATCTATTTTTGTTAATCCTCTTGATTTCAAATATCTTGCTGCATTTCTAAATTCAGGACTTTTTGGATTTCCATTAATCATAGGTACAAAGTCTAACGGCAGTGATACGCTTTCAGCTTTCTCTATTTTTATATTTGAAACTCTTCCTGACAAAGACTGTGCTTCTTTTATTTTTCCAAACGCACCTAGCTTTTTAAATATTCTTTCTATACCAACACCTTTTGTACCACATACCCAACAATGCCATTTATGTGTTAGTATATTTATTACAAGCTTTTTCTTTCTATGATTACAATAAGGACAGTGAAAGGTTGCCTCGTTCCCACTTTTGTCAGATTTTCCTAAAACAGATTCATAAAGATTTAACAATCGCCTACTTTTATTCATATAACTAATATAACAAAAAAATCCGATATATTAAAACTTTATCTCATTAATTTGCTTTTCTGTTTTAGATGTAAATCTAACTTTTGCAAATCTTCTAGGACCAATGCAGTCGTTGTAAAAATCTTCTTTTACTGAAACATGATATCTGTGGTGTATGTTTTCTTCCAAGTAATTTACCTGGCCTTTTGTTTCGCCCATTATTAATATTTCAAATTTAAAGTTTTTCTTTCCTAATTTTTCTATATCTTTATTTAACGATTTTGAAGAGCCTGTATATTCTCTCCAGTTAGAATCTTTTCTTATTATTTTTCTACGCTTTTTTCCTTTTACCTTTACCCTTCGAGTGGTACCAAAGTATTTTCTACCTATATATTTTTTACCGCTTTTTAAATTAGTAATAAGATAGACAAAACCAAATTCATTTTCAGGCGCCTCTTTTATAGGCTTGCCTTTGTATAACCAATGACTCATATTTCTTTTTTTATGTATCGAATGAAACTACAAATGTTGTGTCATATTCATTTGACTTTCTTATAGGTCTCGATAATTTACCTACAGCAACAAGTCTAGCGTTATCATCATATAATCCTATTGTGGTAACATAAGGTGACCATTCAGAACCTGTTGTAAATGATTTTACTATTCCGTATTTTGACTGACTTACAATTGTAGGATTCATTGTAAATCCGTATTCACGCTCTTTGACATGGCAATTATATTCATGTTCTATTACTGTATGTGTATTGTTTAGTGAAGCTGTACATTCTTTTAATATTCCAGCATATGAACCATCTTCATTTGTAATTGTAATTAATCCGTGATTGTAAAATACATTTCCTACTTTGTTTTCAAAACTTGGATTTGATTGTACAAAGGTTCTTTCAGCTGTAGAAAGACTTTGAGAAAATATCATACAGTGAGTAATAGTCGATCTTGCATGTCCTTGATATTCAGTTATTGGACGTCTTTTTCTTCCATATTTTGTAGAGCCGTCAAATCTATATTTTCCAGCATCATGAGCTCTAGCACCTATTATGACGTTACCGTTATTATGTATAGCACCTTCAGGTTTAAGTGTCTGAGGGACTGTGCCTGCTAAGCTGTTTTGAACATAAAATGTATATGTATCACCTGTTTTTGTCAACACCAAACTTTGAATGTCTCCGCCTGTATTGACGTTTGAAATAAATTCAATTGTGTCGATTCCATTAGATACTCTTGCACAATATTTTCCAGGACTAAGGTGGTTGCGGTTTGTATATCCGATATCAAAAGGACATCCTCCTCTTCCATGTGGGTCATATTTAGATATTAAACTTTGTATGTTATCACCTTTTCGATTAGCTAAAACTACAAGTGAATCCGCTGAATGCTCTGCTGAAGCGCTTACTCGTATATATACAGAATAGTCATCATCGTGTCTAAAGTCAAACTGAGGTCCGTTTCTTACAATCATGAGGCTTTGAGATTCTGCTATTGTTCTAGAATGAGTTGTTGCAGGTGTAGCGCCATCCAAACTTACAACTGTAGATTCTCCTGCATGGGCATCGACACTTACATTATATGCCTCTACTCTATTAGGATAACCTGACCTTTCAAAAAATCTAGTTTTATTAGACAGGTTAAAAAACTCTTTACCGTTATCTCTATAAAAACTACTGCTAGCTAAAGCATTTATACTATGTGCGTTTATTATCTTACCTTGTCGGTTATATAAATCTTTTGTAAAGTCCATTGAAAACATACTTCTTGAAGCATATGCAACAGATTCACTAGCAGATGTTATAAATTTTGTAACGTCGATTAAATTTCCATTGCTGTCGTCTACCAATGTTTTGGAAGGCGAAGCCTCTCTATGTATTTTTACAGAACCTTTTTTAATTGATTCACCAAATATACTTTGAGGTATAGAAAGTACTTGTGCGGTTTTACCTAATGACCTTATTTCTTTTTCATATCCACTATTATCAAGTGTTTGTGTAGGGTCATCAGGATTTGTATAATACATACCTTGTAAAGAATCATGCATAGACCTTTTAAAATGTCCGTTTGTTGTTACTGAATGAGGTGATGTAAAAGATCGAGAAAGATGTAGTCCAAATTCGTGATTTCTAAAGTCAGTGTCATCAAATTCAGAATCATATGCAAAAGCACTTAGCGAAACAATTCTTATGTCTGTACCTTGTGCTGATGCTGTTGGTGTGAAGTCTTTTATTACTGACTGTTCGTAACCTTTTTCATAATAACTACCTGTATAGTTTGAAACATATATCAAGTACTCTTTATTGGCCTGGAACGGAGTAATTTCGATATCGCCCTTTCTGAATTTTTTGAATACACCGGACATTCTTAACTCCTATTTATTAAAATTCTAATTTGATTCTAACTAACGCTTCTCTTGTAAATGATTTCAATAAAGGTTTACTTAATTTTGCAGTTGCTAATAATTCATTGTTATCGTTGTACATACCAACAGTTGTTATGTATACCTTAGGGTCTCTGTACATAGATGGGTGAGCAAACTGTCCTTGAGAACCAGATGTAAATGTTGGATTGTTACTAAAGTTATATTCAGCATTTTTAAGCCTTACAAAGTAATGAGTTGAAAATACACGTTCAGCACTTCTTGCGGCGAATGAACCAACATTTCCAGAACCTGTAAAGAATCCTACCACATCGTTAAGTACAGGGTTAACATTTGTACTACCTACGTTAAGAGATGCGTTACCAGGACACCAACAGTAGTTTGTTTCGTCTAATGTCATGTTCATTAATCTAGGTGAAAGCATTATAACTCCCATATCTGGATAGAACCATCCATATTGCGTTGGGTTTGTTATTGAAGCTCCATCAGAATTTGTTATACCTATAGAACCTGTTACAACTTTATATAGCTGTCCATAGTCTCCTAATGTAGCAGCGTTTGCAGAGCTATCATCTGTAAGTGTAAACTGGCCAGCTGGTGATGCACCGTGACCTCCTGATAAGTGAGAACTTGATAATGTTAATGTCCAGTTACCTGGGTCGATTCTTTCTTTAAATCTATTTCTATTTACATTAATAAAAATAGATGATGTTTCATTTGTTCCGTCTATTGTAAACTGCTCATCACCTGGAGTTAATAATAAATTTGCATATTGAGAATATATTGCTTTAGTAGGTGTTTTACCTTCAGAAGCATATTGGCTAACAGGAGCAGAACCTGAACCGTGGTAGTGACCATAGGCTACTGCAAACTGTGGTTCAGCAGATGGTGTTGCGTCCGGCTCTTCTCTATAAAATTCTTTATAATATATTCCTGATGCAGCGTCTTGGACTGATGATGTAAATAATTCATTTCCAGAATCTAATAATTCACCATCATTGTTAGACCACATTGCTGCAGTTATTGTATCAGCTTGAGCATTTTCTACAATGTCGCCTCGTTCGAATCTTGTATAAAGAGGAGTTATTCTCGGCCTTGATGGACGAGACATTCTTCGATTACTTCTACCTACTCTAGAACTATAGTTTCTAGATAGAGCACCGTCTCTTTCAAATCTTGGTGATGTTCCGTAGTCATTTGTTGCCATTATTATTCCCTATTATCTTTCAAAGTAATAATCTTCAACAAGGTTAGAAGCTGTATTCTCTTTCTTAACTGTAACGTTAATAGTAACATATCCTCCGGTCTCATTTCCGATAATTGTTAGTGTTGTGTTTATATCAGATACAGGCTGTGGTTTTGCAACTAATTCAAATCTTGTTCCTACAACTGTTACTGAATTTCCTGTATCTCCAATATAATCTGCTGTTGTTGGATTAGTTCTTGTATTAACTCTTCCTCCTGGAGCAACATTAAGATAGCAAGCATCTGAATTCGATAGTATTGCTGTATATCCGTATGTTTTATTACCATTTGCAAAGTTTGCAGTGTTAGGTGTAATAGGAGCTTTATCTCCACCATACGTTAATGTTATATCAGTAACACCTACTGTAACTGTTGGCATTCTTGATATGTTTTTAGGAAGCGTAACTAATTTATGCTTCATTATATAATTTTCATTTGGTACTGCTTCTACAAGCGGTAAAGCTTCAATAGCCTGTCCGTAATAGTTTGTACCTAATTGATGATTAACGTCATATAAACCGTAATCGATTTCATCATCAGCCAATGCAAATTGAGTTATATTAAAAAACTCACTTCCTTTTGCTAGAAGCTCTCTACCTTTTTTGGTAAGAATTGCGTCAACTGTAATTGTGGTTTTATCTAAATATCCCATAATTTACTCCAAGTTCTTTTTCTTTATATATAAATATATCTTTTATTAATTTTATCTAATTGTATCCTGACTATATGCTGCTTCTAATGCACCTGCTGCTGCAGATGGAGAACCTACAATAAGAGAGTTAGGATTTGTATCTGTTATTTCTACTACCGGACCTCCATCAACAGTACCTAATACCGGCATGTTAAAGTCTGAACCTACAAGCTTACAGCCTGCCGAATATAATCTATTTTGAGCATTTGTTCTATAATCTTGAACATCTGCTACTTTATAACTTTTGCTTACAGGTCTTAGTCCTGAGCGGTAATAACCGTTTGCTAATTCAGCTGGTGAATATCCACTCATACTAACTGCAGGTGCAGCATTGCCACCAGTACTACCACTGTTACCCATATTGTTTAACGGTGCGAAATAATGATAATCAGGTTTTAAATATTTCCTTGAAGGCCTAGCGTGGTGATAATATTTTATATTACCTCTATCATTAAACTTTGCAATTTGTGTGCCTCTTTGGCTATGTCCATAAAGTGGATGGTCAGATGCACGGTCGATTTGTTTAAAGTTTACAATATCGTTTGCTGAAGTCTGATTAGAGTGAGCATGCCCTATAATATCTAATCCGTAAAAACCTTCTGCAGCATTTTCTGTAACATTTAGCAAAAAGTCTCCACCATTTTCATAACTTGCACCGCCTTGTATTACACTAGCTGTAGGGTTAAAGTTTCTTCCAGCAACTGACTGAGAATACCAGTGCATGTTATCCCAATAATATCTTGAACCTTGAATATCTATTTTATGTCCGTATCTATCTCTGGTATCTATTAGTACTTCAAGCTCACCTGATGATTTTTCTGAACCTGATTGAAAACCTGTATGTGCTTGTACTGCATCTCCAAACTCCCATTTTCCATTTTCAGGATTAAGCCATTTGTGATACACACCACCTAGAGTAGTTGTTGTAGCTTTAATTTTATAGTTACTTATATCTAATGTACCATTGTGATGATTTTCTTCTACATATTCTTGTAGATTTTCAACCTTAGGTCTTTCAAGTAAATTACCTTTTACAAGAAGTCCTACCTGAGCATTAGCTCTTGCAGGTACAATTTGCTCTATCTGTTTGAACAGTGTATGGTCAAGGTATTTTAATATTTTTATATATTCAAAAAAGTCATAAGGATTTGTATGTTTTTTCCAGTAATGCGCACGTAGTACTCTAAGTCTTTTATATTCATCATCTCTATAATCTAAAGGATTACCTACGTAGTTATCAAATTTTGCACCACCTAATTCGTGAGCAATATCTAAATCTATTTCAAAGTGAGGAGCATAATAAACGCCAAGTCTGTTAGAATCAAGAGGTGCAAAGTCTAATGAGCTTCTCTCTGATTTTCTACGATTATCTAACCTTCCTGATAAAGTATTATCTTCAATTCTTATTTTATCACTTACTTCTCTAGTTCTGATTAAATCAGGCATAGGTGTAAAGTGTCTTTCTTCTTCTGTTAAAAAGTCTTTTTCTATATCACCTTGAAAGTTACTTGCTGTCGCAATTCTACTTGTAAAACCTGGTGTTCCTTCCCAAAACTCTGGCTGTGCATTCGAAGGTGAAACATCTGGAATTTGAGTGTCTGTTGACCATGAACCACTAAATCTATTTAGGTCGGCACCTAACGGATATCTTTGTACTAACTGTGCATAAGAACCTGTTGCTCCATAAGCTTCTATAGAAAGAGGAGCTTTTGTATGATTGTGAAATTGTTTTAAAGAATTCCAAGAATCATAAGCAGTCTGGTCACCTGTTTTAAATATCCAGCTTCTAAACTCTTGAATAGAGCCTGTGTAATGGTCGTCGACAGTACCAACTGTTGATGCGTCACCACCTAATATTATTTTATTAGAATTGTGATGCCATCCTGTACTTTGTATGAAAGGACCTGTAAATGCAGATGATGTATGAGTTATTCTTGAGCCTGCAAAGTCTGGAGATTTAGCTACTGCTAATTGAAGGCCTCCGTTTGCAGTAACAAGATTAGAAGATGCTGTTGTCTGCATTACCGCAACGTTCCACCAGTCATTATCAAATATAGGTAAATAATCTGTTACTATATTTTTTATTGCACCTCCTTTAACTATAAGTCTTAATCTACCCCAGTTATATTTTCCTGATGTTGTATTTGACGCAGATGGGTGAGCTTCTATTTCTAACGCCATTGAGGAATTACCTCTAGAAGCAAGAGTCATGTCTTTACGTGTTGTTGTATTAAATCTTAACTCAAACATATCTGGACATCTCTGTGTGCCAGAGCCTATATGTGTTTGGTCAAAATAATCTGCATTTGTAATTTTTGCCCAAGGTAATTGAACTTTTGTACCTGCTGAACCTGTTAATTCGCCAAACTGTAATGAGAAATTAAATTTGTCATATCTTGCATGAGTATCAGTAGCTTTATCTCTTTGAGGTCCACCATATTCAAATATTCTTAGCAGTGTTGGAGGTAAACCATAAGTAGTTGTTAATGCACGTATTCCTCTTTCACCACCTTTTGTTTTGAGTAGATATGGAAGATTGTTTAGCATTCGCTTCCAAGTTTCTCTTGATACATCTTCTCTAGTTGTAAGAGAACCTGATTGTTGTGGTGACGCTAAATTATATTTTATACTTCCTGTACTTGCGTTACCTATAGGTTGTGTCGAGTTAGCATATGAGCCGTCTTCGTTTTGGCCAAATGCATATTCCCATAAGTCATTGAAATGAAAGCCTTGATAAGATTCCCAACCAAAAGAAGATAGTACATTGTAAACCAAGTCTTTCGATAAACCTTCGTATAGCGGATTATCTCTCTTGTGTATTTGAGCTGTTTGTTCAACATAGTTGTATACAGTATCAAAGTGGTGAGATATCATGTTAACAAACAATAAGTAGTTTGCATTGTCTTCACTTTCTCTAATATGGAAAGGTATTACATTTTCTAAATTATGAGGATTCATTACATCATAATCAAGAGCTACTGTCGATTGAGATGTAAACCATGCTGTTGATGCAGCTGAGCCAATTAAAGCATTTGTATAAGGCTGTGTCGAGTTTGTTTTAGGCCATGTTCTTTCAAGTCTTATTCCATTACCATTTGTGTTTGCTTGATAAGATGATGATTCGAAATATAAATAGTTTTCATATCCATCAAATCCTTGTATTACTTCTTCTTTCTTTAATGTATAATCAGAAATATTTTTTGTATTATAATAAGAAGAAGATGCCATGTTGTTAAGAGTAAGCAGCTGGCCGTCGTAGTATTCTATAAGTCCAAGTTTAAATTTAAAGTTTTCTAGTCTTTCTTTTGCAGAAGAAAAATGTATAAAATTATTGTAATAATGATAGTCTATATTTAATTCTGCATTTTGGTATGCAGAACCAGAAATGTATTTATTTAACAGCTTTTGCTTTGTTGTTGAGTTTGTACCTAGTATTGAGTTCCAAGTTTCCCAACCAGATTCGCCACCTGAATTACCTACCTCTATTGTAAAGTTAGGACCAGCAATGTCACTTCCTTGTTTAGGTTTTTGAGCAGGTATAAGTTTAATTGTTTCTGTGTGTGATGTTACTACTTCTTTGGTTATCCAAAGTTGGTCTTTTACTTGAAAATTAGTTGGTAAAGGTTCATAAAGTTTTATAAGTATTCCATCATCTTCATCAGACATCCAATTTGTAATTATAGATAAATTGTTTTCTCCAAAGTTGGCCAATAAATCTTGCCATCCTTCATCTACAAAATCTTCAACATTTTTTTCTTGGAGTTCTTCAAACTTTTCTAAAAACTCAGAATCATTTGATGTCGTCTTTATTCTAACTTCTGTACGTGATGGTGAAATTTCAGATATATGAAGTCCATTGTTTTCATCTGCAGAACCTAGTATGTCTCTAAGAAAATTATATTGTACTTTATATACACCGCTTAAAAATCCTAAATCTCTTATATCGTCATGTATATCAAGTTCTACTCTTGGCTTCTTTCTTTTTCTACCTTTCTTTATATACCTATCAATTCTGAAAGATTCTATGTTATAGTCAGAAGCTAATAGTGTGTCGCCTCCATATACATGCAATTCTACATTGTCGGCATCACCTTGAGCAAAGTTTGTAAATACCTTTTTGCTAGGTATGTTTTTTAAATCTTCAGGTTTGTATCTTTCTATTCTATCCATTTTAATACGCCGTTATTGTATCGTTTTCTAATATGTATGGGTTGTTTTCAGTTCTGTTATATGTTTCTATATCTGACCAATCTCTTTCATATCCCATATCTTCTCTATGGTCATAATATGTTGGAGCGTTTGGAAACGAATAAACACCTTGACTGTCTGACCAGTATACTGTTGCGTTATCGTTATATTTCCAATATCCTTGCTTTCTTTGTAAATTAGATTCTATTGTATTTCCTTTCATAGAATTATTTTTAATCCAATTTATTTTTTCATTAGAGTTCCACGGTCTTTTACCTACACTTGAATTAGGTCTAGCTATATCAGCTCTTTCAAATGAGTTCGCTTCTGCATTCCACTGCATTCTCACCCATTTTTCTTCTTCTATTATATAGTCTTTATAATTACCTGTAGGTGGATTTGTTACATCATAATCTTTTCCTTTGTTTACCCATTGATATTTTCCTAAAGGTATGTCATTTTTTTCACCGCCAAATAATTGTTCAATATATCCAGGCCTCCATACACTTAAATATTCAGGTACTGTCTTTGTAGTTCCTTTGTCGCTTGAAACCTCACACCAGTATCTTCCTGTCTGAGCTCTTTGTGCAGATTCTAATATCAGCTTTCTTCCCTTGCCTACAACTTTATTTTGAGTGTCAGTATCAAAGTTTCTATTTACATCAGCAGAAAAATACCAAGTAAACTGTAGTGTTTCTCTATCCTTACCACGCTTTTTAGTTTCAAAGTTATATGCGTTACATATCATAACAAGAGTATCATTTGCAGATAATGATAAAACATGTGTTTCACCTAAGTCTGCTGCAAGCTTATTTGCGCCACCTTTATTTTTATCCGCTATATAATATCTACAGTTTTCGTATTCAAACTGGTCAATTATTGGTGCACCATATCTTATTTCTGGTCTTTGAGGTAACAGCTCTGAAAATGATGTATCACCAAATCGCTCTGATGTATCTTTATCAAAAATATATCTAGCAGATGCTATTTCTAATTTCCAGTTATCTATATTTTCTCGAGATATTATTATACCTGTATCACTTCTAGGATTGTCTTTGTCAATATCAAATTCAAACTGTTCTCTTAGTTGATATGACTTGTCAGAATAAAGAGAGTCTGCTATAATTCCTGTTGCTGATTTAATAGGACTTACTCTTTCACCTCTAATAAGAATAGACCTGTCTTTTCCTTTGGTGAACTTTTGAGTTCTTATTATTTTCTTTTTATTATGTGCCATTATCTAACAACCTTAAATACATCTTTTATTGGGTAATATCCAACTGGTGTGTGGAAATTACTTCCGCTTTCATAAACCTTTATCTCTAACTGATAGTATCTTTCAGCAGAAAGATTTGTTGTATATATTTCAAAAAAGTTGCTAATTGAATCGCAGCTAATTTTCGTAAAGGTATGGTCATAAGGTATTATTGTTTCACCTGTCTTAAGGTCTTTAACTGAATAGAATGCTGAACCAGAAGGTAAATACTTTATAGCCAATTCTGCAGATGTCGTACCGTATGTTTTAACAGGATATTTTTCTCTACCTACAATTCTAAATTTAGCTTTTGTTCCATATTCATATGTAGCATTATTGTTTTTAGTGTATATAAAAAATGAAGAACCATCGGAAGTATCTAATTCTGTAAGTGAACCTGTGTTCCATGTTGAATCGTCCCAACAAAATTCTAACCTAGGTTCATATATTGTGTGTGTATCTTTAGAATAAAACTGTAGATGAGTTTTTCTTTCACCTCCTGCTTCATTTGTATTTCGTCTTTGTAAAAGAAAGCCGTTGTTAGAAATTACAGAACCTGTCCAGTGTTGTACAAAATCACTTACGTCTACTCTAAGATCTGCTCTTTGGTAGCTGTGTGTTGGTAATATCCATTGAGTGCTGGTTGATAAAGTAACTCCTGGTCCCTGTGTTGTTGAACCTCCTGGTGATGGATTACCTAGATAATTAGACCACGTTACATTGCCGTGTCCGTTTATGTATTTCCAGCTAGCTCCTTCATCTGTAGTATAAGGCCTGTTTGATTTTCTTCCTAGTCCTGGCTGCCATGATTGTGACAAAGCAAGTATATTAACCGTCTCAGCATGGTTTGCTGAAGCTGCAGGTGCTGAAGAATATAAATTAAGATATGACTTTACAGCGCCTTTTGGTTTTATTGCAGCAGATGAAGAATGTACTTCTTTTGGCATGTTAAATTTAATTAGTATTCTAGAATTAAAAGGACCAGTGCCTAGTGAGCTAGACACAACCTTTTCTATTTCTAATACTTCGTCTATTCCTGTATTAACACTCGATGAATATATGCCGTCTTCTAGCTTTTCGTATATTGTTGTGTCAAATTTTGATTTTATTGAATATATCATTTTTAGTATCCCACAATTCTACCTTTAATATCTTTGTCTAAATACTTTACCTCGAATATACTTGGGTCCATTGAAGGATATATTACACCTTCTCTTGTAGCACCTTTTATATCATATATATTTCCGCTATATCCAGATTCTTTATCATAAAGATTAAATATTCTTAAGTTCTTAACTGTTTGTACACCTTCAACCTTATCAAGTTCTGTTGCAACTTTTGGAAGTATAATAGGTTCATTAATTGACCAGTTGTCAGAATTAAATATGCATCGTAATTTATCTATACATCTTAACAGTACATCTTTATTGTGATATCCAGGTCTTGGCAAAATACTAAAATCTACACCTATGTTTATTACATGAGCAGTTTTAATATTTATTGCATCTGTCAACATTCTATATTGAGATAGATATGTTTGTAGGTTCTGCTTTGCAAGTGGAGTTAAAGGAGTATAGTTTTTATTTTCATCATAAGCAAGTGTATACATGTTAATTGCTAATGGATTTTTTATTTCTTTTATACCTACCTCTTGCTGCCAATATGTTTCATCTTTATCTAAATAAACTTTGGCAACAGAACCATACTTTGCTGGCATTGCATATACTCTTGCTACATAATCTTGTCGTGTTACAGCTCTATTTTGAGATGCAAAATGAGCAAGTGCATTATATTTTATTTCTTCTGTTTTTTCTGCAGATCGACCTCCTACAGCAGGCTTTAAATTTATTACTGCCAAAGAATCTTTAACAGCTGTTACTGTAGAATTAGGAAGTCCGTCTTCATCTAACCACATTGATGATTCAACTATTGTGTCAATTGTTCTTGCTGCTACGTTAGAAGTTATTCCACCACCTGCAATGTATTTTATTGTAAGTGTAGTATCTCTTGGAGCTTCACCATATTGTCGTGTAAACATAGTATTTGCAGGGTCGAATGCAACATCAATAAATGTAGAACCGTTCATATAGTTTTGAGCTGTGTTACCATAAGGAAGCCCCATACCAACATTGTTAGGATTTGGTACAATAAGTTCATCAGGCTGTGTTGATATACCAGCACCAAACCAAAGTTGAGTTTTGTTGTTAGGCAATACATGAGTCGTAAACCTTCTACCTGTTCTTCTTAATTTAAGAATATAAGGTGAATCATAATTATATGCAGACATTGAAGGGTCAGCTGACCAATTATTTATTACGTCTTCAAATATATTGTCTTGTGCAAGGTACTGTACCTCTCTCCAATTATTTGTGTCTGTATCTTTTACATCTATAATAGATACTATATTGTCAGGTTCCAATGTTATCTTGCTATATTTTTTAGGGTCAGTAAATGTAAACGTCTCTGTTTCTAATTTACCTGCCATCGCTTGAACTTCTTTCTTTAAAAGATAATAAGTAGGTTCGCCTGTTACATCGTCGATTTGATACACAGTTATTTCAGTAGGGTTTAGTGAGCTACTTGCTTTAAAATCTACCTTGTCCTGAGTAATAAATTCTACATCTCCTGTTGTACATATAAGTCCTTCAGCAACCTCCATTGCATATCTCATATCTGGACTTACATTGTTTGCACCGCTAAATGTTGCAGGTACAATTTGATAAACACACATTTCTGCAAGTGATGGTATTGAAGGTTTTGTTTTATATCCAAGAGCTCTTGCTAAGTCAACAACATTTGCTCTTTCTTCTGCATGCATTATCAAGCTTTCTTTAAGTTGGTCGTCAACATAGTATGATAAAACGTCTCCTACGTACGAAGCCATTTCTATAAACATCATACCTGGTGATGATTCATTAAAGTCATTGTATGTATCAGGGAAATAAGACTTTGCATATTTTACAAGGTCTTCTCTAAAACCTCCAAAGTCTTTATTAAGATATTTTATATCTCTTATATTTTTATTGTCTAAATTACAGTCAGCCATTATAAGTCACCTATCTCTAAAGCTATTGACTGCATATCCATACTGTTTCCTTTGTACAGATTCCAATCAATTTTTATATTCATTCTATTTTCATTTGTCTTTGGCTGTTCAACCTTAACGCCTTTTAAATCTACATAAGGCAGCCATATTGCCACTTGCTTTTTTATACGCTGTTCTAATTCTTGCCTAAGCTCAGGTGTATTATTTTCAAATACAGACTTCCAAACATCACAGCCAAATTCAGGATGCATAGGTCGCTCACCTCTGTTTGTAAGTACAAGGTTCATAAGGTTTGACTTTGTCTGGTCAACTGTTGTAAATGACTGTTGAAAATCTCCTCCATTTTTAACCTTGTTGCTAGAATTAGAAGGAAGCTGAGCGGCATTACTTCCAGATGGTGCTAACACTTCATAGGAATAACTTCTTTTAGCACTTGAATTGTTTGTCAAAGGTAATGTTAAACCTATTGCAACATCTCTTTCAAAGTCTAAAGGATTATATTTGTATTCCTGTCTTTTTCTCATTATTTCTTAAATCTTTTTACTAATTCTGAATAATCTCTTGTTAATGCGTTTCCTAATCCGTCTTTTTGTAATGTACTAGGATTAACTGGAACTCCATTGTGGTTTGTCATGTTCATTTGTGAATTTGGCATACCACCTTGTATTGATGAAAACTGAGACCTTAATTGCTGTGGACTTACCTCTGGATAAGGTTCGAACTCAGCGCTACGAGCCGTCTGCTCTAATACTTCGTTTAGCGATACGTTTTCAGAATATTTTTTTACTGGCTCGACTACTTCTTTCTTGTGTTCCAATATATTCAACGCTTCATTAATCTCACTTTTTACAGCAGACTTTATTTCTCTTTTTACAACCTCACGAATAATTCGTACTAATTCTTTTTTATTCATTTTTTACACTCCTTAGCTTTATATATAAATATCTTAAATATATATTTTATATCCACGGACCGGTGGCTCCTGATGATGTATTTGTCCATATCCCTGTATTTAACCAGTTTGCAATTACATTACCTACATTGCTTGCCCATTGCGTATGCGATATTCCACTCATGCCAGAAGGATATGATTGTTCTATAGGACACTGAGTAGGTGGTACAGCAGCAAAAGCTGGTAAACAACCTGGTGCATATACAGAATAAAAAACGTCTATTGCATCCTTCAGCATCTGGCCAGAGTCATCGCTATTATTATTCCAACCTGCTAACGCCCCATACATAGCCTGTTCGGCTGCAGCTATTGTTGTTGATGGTGGTACAATCGCTGTTGAACCTAGTTTTATAGATTCAGCCCATGCGGCAGCTGTACCTGGAGATGCTGCTTGTGAATCACCTGCTACACCTTCATATAAAGGACTTTCTGGGTCAAAGTATTTTGCCATGTTGTTTGCGAATATAGGTACTAAGAATGGCATTATTGTTTCATTGCCTCCATCTGAGCCTTAAGCTGTGCATATATAGGAGCCTGAACAGGTGGACCTGATAGTCCACAAGGTGTTGGATGAGTTTCTTGAGTTAACTGAGTTAGCATTTCAAGTACAACATCTGCTAATGCTGATACATTTAATTTCCAAGATGCCGTTGACAAACCTATTTCTTTTGTAGCTGCAAGTATTATGTTTTCCTTTTTAGCATTGAATATAAGTCTGTCACCGTTTATTATAACTTGAGAACTTCCTAGATATCCGTTTATAGGTATCATTGGTATTACAGGACCTGTTGGTATTGTCACTGTTTGTGCAGCTATTGAACTACCTGGTTTTAAATCTATTTTTTGCTTGCTAGTCAAGAGCACTGTTGATTCATTATTGTTTATATCTTCTATGTGAGCATCACCTGTGTCTGCGTGGCCGTTTGATATAAACATTATTGGGTCTCCATCAGCTGAGCCTACTGACCAAGTATTACCTGGCTTACCTGATACTACTGTAGAACCTAATCGTATACTATTATCAAACCTACCCTGTATTATTGTATCGCCTTCATAGTGCTGCATAGGCTTAATATCCTTTTCCTTAAAGGTGTCGCCAAGACTGTTGTTTTTAAAACTCTTGTCAGGAAAAGCAACATTAGGCATAGCGTTACTGTTTATATCTGACCAAGCTTGTATTGCTGATATCCAATAATAACCTGTTTCTCTTGGGTCTACTTGAGCACCTAAAGTTGTTGCACATACACAAACTACTACTTCTCCTTTTAAAGGATATGTAGATATATTTTTATTAAGAGGCGGAATCCAATCACCTTCAGATTCTAATACTTGGCCGAAGCTTAATCTATTTCCTAGAAATTTTATTTTTACATAACCTAAATCTGTATTGTCTTTATACCATTCATGAGAATCATTCATTACAACATCTATAACCTCACCCATAGTAATTAAAGGTTTTACATCTGTATTACCATTTGTAAATGAAGCAGCTCTACCTTTGTCTCCAAATCCCATTATTTATTATCCTCTAAATCCTGCACTGTATTCAACAGCTGTTTCTTTTCTTCTTCTGTAAGTAGTCCAGCTCCTCCATCGTCATTACTTCTTCCCATAGCTCTTTGTACAATTGCTGCCATTTTAATTAGGTGTTCATCATTCTTTACACTAACTTCTAAATACTCTTTTATAATAGGTACTAGTATTGTTGCATCGCCCATGTTTTTAATCATAGGTTGTAATTGTAATATAAGCTCATTTATTTGCTTTTCTTTCTTGGCAGAATTTTCGTATATATCTTGTAGCAATCCTTGAAACGATTTGCCTTTAAATATTTCGTCTTCATTTATTGACATATTAATTCTCCTTTATATATAAATATACAAAACAAAAAACCTAGGGATTTCTCCCTAGGCTTCTTAATATATATAACGATTGTAATTACTTCTTGTTAATAAAGAATGATGCTACAATTACTAATACTACCAATCCAACAAATCCACCTTGTCCAAGTGAGTTTACTAGAGCTGTTAGGTTAGCAATTACGTCCATTCCAAATACTGAACCGCCTGTTAAAACAGTCCAAAGAATTGTTACCGGTAGTACAGCCATCATGATAGCCATAAGTCCACCGAAAAATCCTGTAATGTATTTGATTACTGATTCCATAATTTCTCTTCCTTTCGTTTAAATTGTGTTGTGTGGCATTATTGCCGGCGCGCTTTGATTAATTAATTAATTAAAATTTAAGACCGAAACCTAACATTAGGTTCGTTGTCTTATCTCCTGTGTTATATACAACTTTAGGGTCTACATAGATTCCCTTGTGAATTGTAAATAATTTACCTGCACCGATTTTAGCGTTATCAGTGTTTAATCCATCAGTCGCTACATAAGCGAAATATCCATTCCAGAAATATCTTGCATGAAAGTCTAACTCCATGTCAACAGTAGAGTCTGCTTGAGCTACAGATACACCAACCATTAAGTTGTCTGTAAATCCGTATCCAACAGTTGGTGCGATAGACCATTCAGTCCATGCAACGTTTGCTACATCACCAGTACCTACATACCAGTCACCTTTTGTTTGAGCGTCAGCAGCCGTTAAGCCGAATGCTAATGCTAATGTTAAAATTAAATGTTTCATAATAATTCCTCTTTTTTGTTTTTGGTTTTAGCGCGCGCTAATTTAACGAGCAATCTGCTCGTATACTTTGAACTTTTCTTTAAAGTCCTTTTTTATAATATTTACTACCTTTGATATGTCTTGAGTTTTTTCATTTGTCATTTCTCTTATAAGTACATATAAAGCTTTCTTATTATATTTTTCAATATTCTCTCTACGTTTAAATAATTCCATAACTGCGTAAGCTATTTTAATATCGTTTTGTTTTGAGAATCTTTTTTCTATTTCATTATCATAGTGACCTATGAATAAATCTGTAAAATCTTTTAATGCTTC
>CERP01006452.1_pt1 | contig 18358 bp, 15 predicted proteins | sample 530801 | NCBI WGS metagenome assembly CERP01 (sample SAMEA2620991, study PRJEB7988) | marine metagenome | biome: marine biome (ENVO:00000447); feature: surface water layer (ENVO:00002042); material: "saline water (ENVO:00002010), including plankton (ENVO:xxxxxxxx)" | depth 5 m | reverse complement strand
ATACCTCCCAGAAAAAAGGTTCATCGCACACACACACGCGCATTCTACGGCTACGGCCTCACATCCCTGCGGTCTTGTAAAGGTACGCCTAGCAAAAGCCTGCGCAAGTCACATATACACACAGGGGGAAACACATTTACCACAGCGCGCCCGCCCAAACGCACCCCCCACCCCCCAAAGTGCCTCCGCTTGTTATATACAATGCTTTCATCCGCACAGTGTAGGGCATATTTAGATATTAACCTAAGTTAACAGCTATCACATGAGAGTTGCGTTAAGTTAATGTTGTGTGTATGATGCTTACATGGGCGATAAGGCATGGAAACAACGAGAACGAAACGTGGCCAAATTTTTTGGGGGGGTTCGTACACCATTATCAGGTGGCAACGGTAAAATAACCCGTGCAGATGTTATACATGAAAGCCTATTTATTGAATGTAAACTACGTGCCAAACACACAGCAATAACCTTATGGGATGAAACTAAAGAAATAGCTGATACAGAAAACAAAACACCAGTTATTGCATTATGTGAAAAAAACCGTAAAGGGTTTTGGATAATGGTACACAGCGATGATTTGTATAAACTATGACAGCAACAGCATTAGCAAGGGCAGTAGAGATCGCCAAAGAATTAGAACACAGAAAAGCCACAAATACGATGGCTAGGTACGAACCGTACGAATATCAAAAAAAATTTCATAATACTACAGCACAACAAAGACTACTTATGGCGGGTAACCGTATAGGTAAATCTTTCTCTGGTGCAATGGAAATGGCTTATCATTTAACAGGGTTGTATCCTGAATGGTGGCAAGGTAAAAAATTTCCTAGACCCATTAGGGCGTGGGCAGGTGGAGCGTCAAACGAAACAACGCGTGACATATGCCAGAAGGAACTGGTTGGGCAGCCAGACGACCCCAGTGCTAGGGGTACAGGGTCTATACCGCTAAAATTAATTGGCGAAACGGTACGTAAAGCAGGCGTGCCTAATGCAATGAATAGTCTTGTTATTAAACATGTATCAGGAGGATGGTCACGATTAGCATTTAAAGCCTATGAAATGGGTAAAGAAAAATGGATGGGTGAAAGTGTAGATGTAGTATGGCTAGACGAAGAACCGCCCACATCAATTTATACGCAAGCGTTAACTAGAACTGCAGATAAGGGTGGTATTGTTTACATGACATTTACACCAGAAAACGGTATGACTGAAACTGTAGCGCAGTTTGTTAACGACTTACGGGACGGGCAGGCTCTTATACAGGCAGGGTGGGATGACGCACCACACATGACTGCCGAGGTGCGTCAGCAAATATTAGCTGCGCTACCACCACATGAAAGAAAAATGCGTGAGCAAGGTATACCACAATTAGGTTCAGGCCTTGTATTTCCAATTGCAGAATCAGATATGGTGTGTGACCCAATAAACATACCTGAGTTTTGGCCTAGGATTTGTGGTCTTGATTTTGGTTGGGATCACCCGACAGCAGCATCATGGGCTGCATGGGATAGAGATTCAGATATTATTTATATTTATGATACATACGCAATGTCACAAGAAGCTGTGCCTATACATGCAAGTGCAATAAAAGGGCGTGGTAATTGGATACCTGTTATTTGGCCTATGGATGGAAGACAAGCAGATAAAGGTTCTGGTAAAAGTTTAACAGAGCAATATCGTAACGAAGGTGTAAGTATGACACGTGAACATTTTACTAATCCACCACAAGCAGGACAAAAAGAAGGTTCGGGCGGAATATCTGTAGAAGCAGGTGTTCAAGAAATGTATACAAGGTTTATGACTAATAGATTGAAAATATTTAATAATCAGAGTAAGTTACTAGAAGAATTACGGATGTATCATCGTAAGGATGGTAAAATCGTATTCAAGCATGATGATGTCATTTCAGCAACACGTTACGCTGTTATGTCTGTCAGAAAAGCTAGGGTTAAAAATTATGAACCAACGCAATTATATTCAGACAGTAGTTTTAATGTATTTGCATAACTAAAAAGGAAGGACATACTATGGGCGGAGTAGTTAGAGTAATCTCAAGAGCGTTAGGTATTAAACCTAAAGTAGCACCACCACCTCCTGCACCTGCGCCTGCGCAGACAGCAGCAAAAACACCTGAACCTGCAACATCAAAAGCTGCATTAGCAAAAACAGCAGACGGTAAAAAAGCATCTTTAGGTTCTGGTTATGGTGGCGATAGCACTGTAATGACTAGCACAGGCGGAGTAGAAGAAGAAGCAAACACATCTAAAACAGTTTTAGGTGGTACATCTTCTGCAGGCAAAAAGAAAAAAACAAGTTACGGAACTGCTTAATGGTAATGGTTCGTGCGGATACAGATATAAAACAACGCGCGTACGATTGGCTTGCACCTAAAGCGCATATATTGCGTGGAATGGAAGAAAGCGATAGACATATTGCGTTTGTAAAAGAAAATACAGATGAAATATTAGGTTGTTTACTTTTTTCAGATTACGATGGTCACAACATTTTTGTGCATTTAGCTTTAGATGACCCTAAAGTGTGCAATAAAGAAAACATAAGATTAATGTTTGATTATGCGTTTAATCAGTGTAAATGTAGTAGAATGACAGCTATGTGTGTTAATGGCTATAAAAGAAACGAAAGATTACTTGCGGGAGTAGGGTTTGTTAAAGAAGGTATTGTTCGCAAGTCTATGAAAGTAGATGGTGAATGGATTGATGCAGCCCTCTACGGAATGTTAAAGGAGGAATGCACATGGGTATGAAATCATCACCTGCAATGCCGCCACCTGTAGATACATCTGTTACAGATAGAACTGCAGAAAAAGAAGCGGCTGTAGCAGACGAAAAAGCAAAAATGCTTGCTGTTAAGAAAAAAGGAGCAGGCGCAACTATCTTGACTTCAGGAATGGGAGTTGACGAAGAAGCCGAAACTAAGAAAACAATGTTGGGGGGAACTTTAACATAATGGAACAATTAACAGCTTTTGATTATGTAAAAAAACGTCTTGTTGCTATGGAGTCTAATAGAGGCACATGGGAAGATCATTGGCAAGAAATTCTTGATTATGTTATGCCGCGTAAGGCAGACATTACTACTATAAGATCAAAAGGCACAAAACGTACTGAAGTTTTATTTGACAGTACAGCAGTTACAGCAAACACATTGTTGTCAGCAAGTTTACAAGGAACACTGACTTCCCCATCACTTCCTTGGTTCTCAATTAAATTACGCGATAAAATTATTAATGAAGATCACGATACGCAAATGTGGTTAGAAGATACTGCTAGACGTATGTATGACGCATTTAATGATGCAAATTTTAATACTGAAGTCCATGAAATGTATTTAGATTTAACATCTATTGGTACTGGATGTTTATTTGTAGAAGAACACAAAGATGGATTTAGCAATAATGGAATACATTTTAAGACATTACACATTAATGAATTTTATGTGCAAGAAAATAATAATGGATTTATTGATACAGTTTACAGAAAATATAAAATGTCTGCGCGACAAGCACTACAAGAATTTGGTGAAGAAAATCTTGGTGAAAAAGTATTAGAAGCAGCAAAACAAAAACCTGAAAAAGAATTTTCATTTATACACGCAGTAGAACCTACTGCAGATTACGAACGTGCTACTGGTAAAACAGCAACTAAACTTCCAGTACATAGTTGTCATGTTTGTATAGAAGATAAAATGAAAGTACGTACAGGTGGATATAACGAGTTTCCATATTTAGTACCTAGATGGGCTAAAGCAACTGGTGAAATTTACGGAAGATCACCAAGTTACAACGCGCTACCTGATATTAAAACTTTAAACAAAGCTGTAGAGATTGGATTAAAAGCATGGGCAAAAGCAATTGACCCCCCTCTTTTGGTACAGGATGATGGTGTCATTGGCAGAGTAAGAACTACACCTGCAGGCATTACAGTAATCAGAAATGATGGTGCAATTAAACCATTACAAACTGGTAGTAATTGGCAAATTACAGATATGAAAGAAACGCAGTTAAGAACTGCAATTAGACAAGCATACTATTCAGATCAATTACAGTTGCAGGACGGGCCGCAAATGACTGCAACAGAGGTTCAAGTTAGATATGAACTTATGCAAAGACTTCTTGGGCCAACGTTAGGAAGATTCCAAAGTGAATTTCTTAACCCATTAATTGAACGTGTCTTTGGTATTATGTTCAGAGCAGGTGCGTTGCTCCCGCCACCTGACTCTATACAAGAAGCCAAGATGGATATTGAATACGTAGGGCCATTGGCACGTTCACAACGTATGGAAGAAGCACAAGCTATTGATAAATTATATCAACTAGCAGCTAACGTTGCACAAATAGACCCATCTATTATGGACAATATAAACCATGATGAAGCTATAAGAATGAGGGCTACATTGCTTGGTGTACCTAAATCTATTCTTATATCTAGGGATGATGTTGCAGAAAAACGTGAAGCGCAACAACAAGCAGCTATGGAACAACAAATGTTAATGGCACAACAACAACAAGCACAAACAGGCAAAATGCAGGCAGAAGCAGCTAAAGCTGTTGCAGACCCAGATGTACAAGATGTTATGTCTGAAGCTACTGCACAAGCAGAACAGGAGTTAATGTAATGGCAAGAAAAGGTTTATATTATAATATTAATAAAAGAAAAAAAGCAGGCACTAGCAGATCAAAGTCTAAATCTACTATATCTGCAAAAAATTATGACAACATGAAAAAGGGGTTTCCTAAAATTGGAACAAAGGCATAATGTCAAAAAACAATATTAGTCAATTAGAAGAATTGCACAAAGAACACACTGAACTTGTAAATAATTATAAACAGTGTTTTACATCACCTGCGGGTGAAGAAGTGCTAAAAGACTTAGAAGCAGCGTATGGTAATAAAATTAGTTTTTCTAAAGACCCATATGAAACTGCATTTAAGGAAGGACAGCGTAGCCTTTTTCTACGCATTAAATCAATGACCAAAGAGAGGAAAGAATAAATATGTCAGATAACGCAGAGGCCGTTACCACCGAAGAACAGGTAACTCAAGATACTACGGTACTTGGGTCTGAAGGAGTGGGCGATAACCTAGATTGGAAATCAACCCTACCTGACGACTTAAAAAATGACCCAACTTTGTCAAACTTTAAAGATATTGAAAGTCTTGCCAAAACTGTAGTACATCAACAAAAACAAATGGGTAATCGTATTCCTATCCCTAAAGATGAGGAAGGTTTTAATGAACTGTACGGTAAACTGGGTAGACCAGATGAGCCTACATCTTATGAAACAAAAGTACCTGATGATATGGCAGAATATTTTGGTGAGCCACAACTTAATGAATTTAAGAATGTTGCACATAAAATAGGTTTGAATCAATCACAAGTGGATGCTTTGATTAATTATCAAACTGGTGCTATTCAAAGCCAATTAGAAAACGAACCTGCAATGCTTGCTACGCAAAAAGATGAAACAGAAACAGCATTGAAACAGGATTGGGGTCTTGATTACAGTAAAAACATGAAAGCTGCACAACGCGCTTTACAAGTTTATGGTGATCAAGAAATTATGGATTTAATGAATACATCCGCAGGTAACCACCCTGCAGTAGTTAAATTGTTTGCACGTTTAGGTGCTGAAGTAACTGAAGATATGACGCAAAATACTCAGAATAATACTTTAGCTGCCAATAGATTAGACGCGCAAGATGAAATTAATAGCGTATATAACAACCCTACCCACGCATACTTTGATCAGAAAAATCCTGAACACAAAGTAGCTGTAGAGCGTATGCGACAGCTAATGGAAAAAGTGCATGGTAATTAGTAAGTTATATGGTATATTAAAACGAATACAACACATAGGCCCGTAGGATAACCTAAGTTGTTCGGTGTGATACCGTAAAATCCGTTTGACAGTGCGTTTACTGTAAGGTTTCCCTGCAAAGGATAAAAACCGATTAATGTTAAACTTAAACTAAAGGAGGCACACTATGTCAGTGCAAATAACTACGGCTTTTGTAGAACAATACAAAAGTAACGTGTTCCATCTGGCACAGCAAAAAGGCTCACGTTTAAGGGATGCGGTTAGATCGGAAACGGTTACAGGAAAATCGCACTTCTTTGAGCGAATAGGGTCTGTTGCTGCAGAGAAGCGTACATCGCGACACTCTGACACACCTAGAATGGACACACCCCATAGTAGACGAAAAGTTACTATGGACGACTACGACTGGGCGGACTTGATTGATCAGGAAGATAAGGTAAGAATGCTTATTTCCCCTCAATCAGAATATGCTATGGCAGGCGCTTGGGCGATGGGTAGAGCAATGGATGATTCAATTATTGCTGCTGCAACAGGTACATCATACGGTGGTGTATCAGGCGGCACTTCAGTTGCATTACCATCAACTCAAAAAATCGTTCACGGTTCTGCAGGGCTAACTCTGGCGAAACTAATCGAAGCTAAAGAAAAACTTGATGCTAACGATGTTGACCCAGATGAAGCAAGGTATATGATCGTAACTAGCAAACAAATGTCTAACTTGTTAAATCTTGAAAAAGTTACTTCTTCAGATTACGCAAGTATTAAGGCGTTAGTACAAGGCCAAATCGACACGTACTTAGGATTTAAATTCCTAAGAACTGAAAGACTAGGACTTGATTCTAACTCTGACAGACAAGTGTTGGCTTTTTGCCAGTCTGGTATTGGGCTTGCTGTGGGTTCTGATGTTTCTACAAGAATATCTGAACGAGCAGACAAGAATTACGCAACACAGGTATTTCTATCTATGACAATCGGCGCTACGAGAGTAGAAGACGAAAAAGTAGTAGAAATTGCTTGCAACGAATAAGGGAGGGTTAAAACATGGCTACTGTATACTCAGCACAGAAGACCAGTTGGAGTCAAAATAACCCAACTGATAAGATTAAAACAAATGAACTAGCAGGACGAGTTAGAATTGCTTACGCTACTTATGAAGCGTCTGCACTTTCAATTGGTGATGTTGTTGAAATGTTTAATCTGCCAAACGGCGCGAGAATTGTAAGTGGTTCTATTGCACATGATGCACTAGGTTCATCTACTACTCTAGCTGTAGGCTACGCAGCGCATACTAATGCAGCAGGAACAGCAGTTTCAGCTTCAGCAGCAGCGTACAAAGCGGCAGCTTCATCTGCATCAGCAGGTAAATCTGACATTTGTGCGACTATTGCTTTAGGTCACGGAACTGAAGTTGACGCTAATGCAGATGGTTTGCCTGTGGCAATAACTTTAGCAGGCGCGGCTGCAACGGGTACTATTGTACTTACGATGCAGTATGTAACTGACTAAGTAATAATTAGGATGGGGGGATAAAACCCCCCGTTCTTTTAAATAAAGGAATTTGAATGGCAACAGACGTATCTATATGTAGTAACGCTTTAAGACGGTTAGGTGATGCACCTATTACAAGTCTTACAGATGATACTGAAAGAGCGCGTTTGTGTAATGCCTTTTTTACAGATGCCCGTGATCATGTATTGCGTGCGCATCCATTTAATTTTGCAATAACTAGAGCAAGTTTAGCTAGGCTATCTTCTGCTCCTGCATATGGTTACAATCATATGTACGCATTACCAACAGACCCATATTGTTTACGTGTGTTGGAAATGGAACACCCAGATTATATATTTAAAATAGAAAATGATGCAACAAGTGGCAGGGTCTTGCTTACAGATGAAAGCACGGCAAAGATTTTGTATATTGCCCGTGTTACTGACTCAACGTTATTTGATGCTATGTTTGTAGAAACATTAACATCTAAGTTGGCTGTAGATTTAGCGTATGCAATAACAGGAAGCGCACAACTACAGGCTCAGATGGAAAAAATGTATCAAGCCAAACTATCTGAAGCCCGTAGTGTTGATGGTCAAGAAGGATTTATTGATGATCTTGTATCTAACACATTTACGGACTTTAGAAAATAATGGCAAGAGTACACCCTTTTCAATCAAATTTTACAGCAGGCGAACTTACACCAAAGTTAGCAGGGCAAATTGATTTTAAAAAATATGCTAACGGATTAGAGTTATTACAAAATATGACTGTATTTCCGCAAGGAGGTGCAGCACGTAGATATGGCACTAGATTTGTTGGGCCTGTAAAAGACAGCACAAAAACAGTAAGATTAATACCTTTTGAATTTAACGTAGAACAAAGCTATTGCCTTGAATTTGGTGATCAATACATACGTTTTTACAAAGATAACGGTATTATTACAGAAAATGACAAAACAATAACAGGTATAACAAAAGCAAATCCTGCAGTAGTTACAGCATCTAGTCATGGTTATTCTAATGGCAATGAAGTTATATTAACGCTTGTTGGAGGTATGACAGAAATAAACGGCAAACGTTATAAAGTAGCTAATAAAACTACTAACACGTTTGAACTACAAGACTTAGATGGAAATAATATAAACAGCACTGCTTATTCAACGTATACTAGCGGTGGTGATGCAAACAAAATTTATGAGATTTCTACTAGCATCACCGAAAGTATGTTGTATGAAATACAATACACACAATCTGCAGACATTATGTACATTGTGCATGAAACAATATCACCACAAAAATTAACTAGAACAGGGCATTCATCATGGTCTATTGGTAATGAAACATTTACAAATGGCCCATTTTTAGATGATGGCACAACAGCAGCTTGGAGTGGAAGCAACGGGTATCCGCGTACAGTATCTTTTTATGAACAACGTTTAGTATTTGGTGGTTCAACTGCATATCCACAAACTATATGGGCATCACAATCAGGTTTGTATACAAATTTTGATGTAGGCAGTGGTGATGCTGCAGATGCTTTTATTTATACAATTGCAGCAAACAGAGTAAACGTAATTAGATGGTTAGCACCTGCCCGTGATCTTGTTGTAGGTACAGCAGGCGGTGAATTTAAAGTAGGTAGACCAACAGGTGAACCTTTGAAACCAGACAATGTAACAATTACACAACAAACTACTTACGGTGGATGGACAACAGAACCAATACAAGTAGGTAACGTTATTTTGTTTGTACAAAAAGAAAGAAAAAAAATAAGAGAATTTGCGTATCAATTTGAAGATGATGCGTATTCAGCACCAGATATGTGTTTATTAGCAGAACATATTACTGGCACAGGTATTAAAGATGTTACATATGCGCAAGAACCTGAAAGTATTTATTGGGCTGTGCGTGATGATGGTATGTTATTAGGTATGACATATAAACGTGAAGAAGATGTTATTGCATGGCATAGACATATACTTGGCGGTTACATACAACATAGTATTGATACATCTTCAGCATTAGTAGCTTATACATCTGACTCTGACAAAAATGGTTATTTTACTATTTCAGCCCATGGTTATATAACAGGTGACCCTATTATATATGACAACAATGGAAATACAGACATAGGCGGTCTAGTAAATGGTACAACGTACTATGTTATCAAAATAGACGCTAATACAATAGAATTAGCCAGAACATATAAACAAGCTGTAGATAGAACCGTACATCAAATAGGTACAGGTTCAGGAACGCATATTATTAAAAATCATGCAAAAGTTAAATCTATTGCGTCATTTCCAGTAGGTGATACAACAGAAGTTTGGACTGTTGTTGAAAGAACAATTAACGGCACAAAAAAACAATATGTTGAATACTTAGACCCAACGTTAAATATGGACTCTACATTAAACGGATTAGTAAACGGAACATCAGGTACGCTAACAAACTTAGATCATTTAGAGGGTCAAACAGTACAAGTGTTAGTAGGTGATGCTGTATACCCAAATCAAACAGTTACTAATGGTCAAATTACAGTAACGTTGCCATCTACTTCAGGATTTCAAAACGTAGAAATAGGCCTAGGATATGTTAGCAAAATGACTACTATGCGTATTGAGGCAGGCGCACAAGCAGGGTCAGCGCAAAACAGGCCTAAAAGGTGGAATGAAGTGGCAGTAAGATTATTTGAAACAGTAGGTGTAACAGTTAACGATGATCAAATACCGTTTAGATCATCTTCTACACCCGTTGGGCAAAACATACCCCCATTTACAGGTGATAAACGTGTAACAAATACTGGATGGGATAGAGAAGGTAAAATTACAATTGAACAAACACAACCCTTACCAATGACGGTTCTTGGTATAACTGGAACGTTGGTGACAAGTGATTAGAGGAGGATACTAAAATGGCATGGTGGGTAATTCCTGCAATGGTTGCTTCAACCGCAGTTACGGTTATGGGTATCCAACAGCAGAAGAAAAATTTAAAAGCTAATGCTGCGTGGAATAAATATGAAAATGAATTAAATTTTAATTACGAAAAACAAAAACGTTTAACAGATGAAAAAAAACGTATGAGTTTAGCGCGTGCTGTAGGCGGAGCATCAGGCGCACAAATGTTTACAGGTAGTAGTTTAATTGTTGCAAACGCAGATATAGAAGAATTTGAAACAGATATGTGGTATTTAGAAAAAGGATTATGGGCTAAAACACAAGCAGGTGATTCTGCGCTAGCAGGTGAAATAGCTAATGCTAATTTTGCTATAGGGCAATCATTGTTTAATACAGCAGCAAGTGCAGGCTCATATAAAGCAAATATGGATAATGCTGCAAAATATGGGACTAAAACAGGATGAAGATACCTAGATATACAGGCAATGTAGGCAGCGCACCAATACAAAGCGGTAGAACGCTTACTACAGGTGTAGGCAGCGCACAAGGCATGGTTAATCTAGGCCAAAGCATGTTAGATGCTGTATCAACATTTGCAACGCAAAAAATAGAACATGTTGCAAGACAACGTGATCAAGAGATTTTAGATTTAGCTACGTCTGCTGAAGGCGATAGTATGATGAGAGCCAACGATTTTAACTTTGGTTTAGAAACACGTAAAGATTACAAAAAGTTTTTACCTGAATATGAAAAAGATTGGAAAGCACATACTGCAAAAATAAAAAAAGATAAATTTACAACAGATGGTGTATTTGATGAATACGCATGGAGCAGGTACGAACCTCACCATAACAAAGTATTTATGGAAGGTAAGATTAATGTTCAAGGACATATTAGTAAAACTAGAAATGCCCAATCTATAACAGCATACAATACTAATTATAATCAAACAGAATTATCAATAGATAGGTCTACATCAGTAGCGCAACTTACAGGTAACTGGCAAGATTGGGTTAACACAAAGTATACTCCCTACAAAGGTCTTGCTACTTTTGATCAAGGAACATTAGACACTGGTTATGATGCTTTATTAGGTAAAGTTAACAATCAAATGATGTTGTTACAATCAGGTGAAAATAGTAAAATTCCTGTCTATAAAAATCCAAATGGTGTTACAGCTACAGACTGGTCTAAAGTAGCTGAAAAGGCTGCAGACCCAACTGTAGAAATGCTTGATGTAGATGGTAAAATACTTACTGTAGATGACCCTGCTAGAGCAGCATTTATTAAAGATGCTAGAGCAAAATCTAATGAACAAGATACATTTGATACAAACCAAATTACTGTAAATCAAAAAGCAGATAACAATGCTTTTAACAATAGATTAATAGGCATTTATCAAGGTAAACAAGATTCTACATTTTTATCAGATTTAGAAGCTAATACGACATTAGAAGGCACAACAAAGAAAACATTAGCATCTGCATATAGCACTGCATTATCTTCACTTAATACTGCAACTAAATATTGGGATACGCCAGATGGTTTAAAAACAGATGGTATTCTTACAGCTATGGTTTTAAGTGGTGCTATTGATACAGAAGAAGAAAAAGATGTGATATTAGCGGCTGCTGCAAACGGTAGATTAAAACCTGAACGTGCTACAGCACTTATTTCACAAGTTGAAAAATTCCAAAAAGATGCAAATTCAAACAAAATTCTTATGTATAAAAATGCAGTTAGAGTTGTAATGAAAGAAGCAGGTGCGCCACCTGATATTTTAAGTCAATTAGATAGTATGCAAAATCTTAGTGGTGAAAATGTAGCTGCACAAATATCTAATATTTTAGGTTCTAATATGGATATGACAGCATATACGGCTGTTAATAATTTAACACGTTTAATTGCTGAAGGTGAGAAAAAAGGCGTATCTATGTACAATATGCTTATGAACCCAAGCAGCCCTGATTACTTAATTAATGATCTTACGCAAGTTTACAAAGATCAAGTAAAAACAGATAAGATTAAAAACTTTGAACAAAAAGCACAAGGTACAGGTGCATATATATTTAATGATGACCAAAAGGGTAATTACAGAATAGACCCTGTAGGATGGGCAAATTATGTAAATACTAACGGTGTAGCTAGAGGCTCACAAAATAATACACAAGTACCGCCTAGAGGTCAAAATGAAGATATTAATACGTATTTACTAAGATTACAAAAATGGAATAAAACACAAGCAGGCTTTAATACTGGACAACCTTCATTCCTACGAAGCGATGTAATAGGCGGTGAAAGTTCACAAAGTATGATAGTCTTGCCTGAGTAGGGATTAATAATGGCTGTTGGCATAACTGCATCACAACTTAAATTAGCAGGATTTGATGATGAATCAATTATTGGTCATATTAATGATCAACGTCCATTGCTTATACAAGCAGGGTTTTCTAATAATCAAATAGATAAATTTTACGGTATTGAGCGTACAACAATAGAACCGTTAGTAGACAGTGATCTTAGCAGTAATACTTATGCTGCTAATACAGAAAGCAACAACACAACTGCTACAAACGATGTAAGCACTACTTGGGCAGAAAAAAACGCTAAAAAAGATGGTTCAACTGCTACAAACTTTACAGAAGTTAATAAAAATAATAATGAGATAAGCACAGCGCCTATTAAAAATGGTGACACTGTTAACCTAGATACAACAAATATATTAACAATGACAGATCAGGTTATTAAAAAACCTGACTCAATTGCATTTGGTAAAACACCTGACTACAACGAACAACTTTTTGCCACAATAGCTGAAGAACAAGCTGCCATTGCTGCTAGAGAAGCAGAAATGAAAGAAAAAGGTTTGATTTATTATGATCAATTAGATGATGGACAAAAAAAATTAGTAAACAGAAATCCTAATTATTTAGTCACAATTGATGGCAAAAAATATAAAGCTATAAGAAGGCCAAAAGAAGACGCTAAACTGCCAATACTTAACACTACAGTTACTACTGGCCCTGCTAGTATGCTTATTTTAAATTCAATAAAAAACACACAAAATTTAGAAGACGATGATTTAGGAACAATAAACGAATTCTTATCATTTATATCTGGTATGGAGTCTAGTAACAGAAACATACAAAACGAAACAAATACTAAAACTGGTGTATTTCAAATTGGTAGAGAAGAAATAACAGAATTACTTAATTACTATGGAAATATAGCTAAAGCACAAAACCCTGATTTTAAAATGCCTAAGTCATTAGAGGCAGCATACACACATAAAGATGCAGGTAAATTATCTTTAGATGCTCAACGTGCATTGGCATTAACTAAACTAATGATGAACCCTGAAGCCCAAGCATACATATTAAAAGGTGCTAGAGGTGATAAGGATGCGCTAACAGAGTTATATACAAAATATTATAACCCACCAGAGGTTATAGATAATTCTGCACGAATAGCTGAGATTGATGCTAGACGCGCTGAAATAGAAAAAGAAATGAAAAATGTAGATGTTGGCATACAAGATTTTAGTGCTGATACTACAGGCGTAGTTAATCTTGATTTTGAAAACAGAACAATGGACATGTTTTTAAATGAATTAGATGAATTAACATTAGAAATGGATGCTCTAACAGGCGTAAATAGAGATACAGACGCTTTTAATGCACGTGTAGATGAATACATGGGTGCGTGGAATACTCTTAAATATGAGTATGAATTGCCACAATTAGCAACATGGGGTGGTGACATACTAACACCTGATGAAGATGATTGGGCTATTACTAAATTTATGAAAGACAGTTGGGCAGGCCGTAAGTTTGTTAAATATACAGGCGGTGCAGGTGATAAAAACGTATTTGGCGCAGGATATTCAATGTCCACAATGGGTCTAATACAAGCATATCACACAGCAGTTACAGAAGATGGTGTAGACCCGCAAGCAGCATATGAACAAATATTTATGCACCAAGCACAAAACTTTCCACAAGAAATAATACAAAGTGCCATAACATTAACAGCCGATCTGCCTATGATGGGTCTTGGATTTGCAACAGGAGCAGGTACAGGAATAGCATTAACAGCAGCTACAGGAGGTGCAGCAGCGCCCGCAACACCTTTTATTGCATTAGGATTTTCTTTTGGATTACCTGAAACAGTACGTGATGTGTATATGCGTGCAATGTTAAATGGTGAGGTAAATGATTTTGATGAATTACTAGATGAGATTATGCGTGTTCAATCGCTAAAAACATTTGGTAAATATACAACAGTTGGTGCAGCTACATACGGTACAGGTAAAGCTATTAAAGCAGTAGGAGGTGGACGTAAAACACAAATGGCAGGTGAAGTTGGTACATTAGTTACCTTATCATCTGTATTAGAAGGTCAAGTACCTACTAGAAAAGATTTTGCGCATGCTGCTGTATTAATTTTTGGATTACACGGTGCAGCAGGTGGTATTAACAAATTGTATCATGTGTACAAAAAATATGGTGTACATCCACGTGATATGCAAACATTGTCCCAAAGAAGGGAAGATGTCAAAACTGATCTATTAGACCCTGATGTTATAGAGCCAAGAGCATTGGCAGAATTAAACGAAGCATTTATTGCAGGCTTAGAAAAAGAAGCAGGCATTAAACTTGTAGAACCACCTAAATTTGAGCCAAATACTAAAGTTGCTATAGAACCGTCTGGTTCACGTGAGGCTACTGTATTAAACAGGCAAGAAATTAATGGTGAGGTTATTTTAGAAGTTAAACTAGATAACGGTGAAATTGTACATGTAAAAGAAATAGATGTACGTGCGCCAATGGAAGCAACTAATGAAGTCATAAATGTTACTAAAGATGGCAAAATAGAAATAACTGAAAAAGTAGAAACTAACTTTGGTGAAAGACAAACTAAAGGTGAGTTTAATACTGACATTGTAGAAGTTGCTGCAAGAAAAGCTGAATTAGCTAAAAACGATAATTTAGGTAAAGCACCAGAAAAAATAGCTGAAGACATTAGGCTTATATCTAAAACAGAAACAGTTATACAATCTAAAGAAACAATTGGTACACCAGATGTATTTGTAAATCTAAAAGCAATGCCTGAAGTTGCTGCATCTATTAAAGGAAATCTTAGTAAGCCAAGTGTTAAGATGGAAAACACTAGCGCAGTTATTGCAGAAAATTTTAAAGTAGTACGAAAGCAAGATGCTATTAGTAGGGTGCAAGAGGTGTTTCACGTGAAACGCGATGGGCCATCTACACGTAAAGTAGATAGTATTGTTTACCGTACAAACAAAGGACAAAACATTGCATTTCCTAGAAGTGTTGTAGAAAGTTTAACAACATATAAATACACTACAAAAGATGGAAAAATAGAAACAGGTAACACAAAGTTTGGTGTTATTGATGATGTATTAGTTGTACTAGAAAAAGATTTACAATTTTACAAAGGTCAAATAATAGCAGCCGTTAGAGGTGAAAAGATTAATGGACAGTTAGATCATCAAGCTAACAGTTATTACAATACACACATTGCTAAAAAAGACCGTGTATTTCCTGACACAGAAACAAAATTCCGTACAGATGAACGTGTAGAAAGCAGTAAAGGTGATGACACTTGGGGTGTACCTAATGAACCACCACCAGAAATGCCAATTAACGCATCATACAAAAAACTATATAACCAATCTAAAGGCCTAGATACCTTTGATCTTGTTGAATTAGTAGAAGTGTTAATTAACAGAACGCCTATTGTAGAGCGTATGAACAAAGCAGGTTTGCGTGGTTACTTTCAATTTGGAAAAGTTAAAGATGGTATTCCACAAAAAATGTCAAAAGAAGAATTAAAAGTAGTTGTTAATCGTGCATTACAAGAAAACCCTAAAGATTTTACAATGACATTAGCCCATGAAATAGGGCATTTAATTGATTACCTACCTGCAGAAACTATGAGCAAAGGTAATATTCTAGGTTCACTAGCTGCACTTAAAGGCTACATGAACAAATGGATTGATGGCAAAGCAGATGGCGCACAAATATTAAGTAAAGCAGAAATAGCTAAACTTAAAAAAGAAGCTGAAGTAGAAGCTGCTAAAAAAGAACCTAAAGTAGACAAAGAAATTACAGAAGATTTACAGATCACACCTGAAAAAATACTAGATATATTCCGTGTGCCTGACATTAAAAATAAAATTAACAAAGAGTTTTATGAAGCATTTGTCAAAATGGATGGCAAACTTAAAAAACTTATAACTAAAAGTGCAATGCGTGGAATGATTGACCCACACATTAAATCATTAGTTGATAGAATAAATGGCAAAAAACCTAAGACTGAAGCTGAAGCTAAAATGTCTGAAGAAGCTGCTGAAATATTTAAACGTAAATTTGAAACAGAAATTAGAAATAGAGGGTTAGTAAGTAGACAAGAAATAACTGCAGAATTGCAAGCGTTATCTGCATTGTGGAAACCATTTAACAGACAAGCAGACCCTAAATACACTGCATACAGAGATAATCCACGTGAGTTAATGGCTGATTTTATGATGGCTTATTTATTACGCCCACAATGGACAATGTTAAATGCGCCTAAATCATGGCAAATGTTTAACTATCATATGTACAAACGGCCTGAAGTAAAAGCCCAGTACGAAAAAGTACAAAATGAAATTAACGCAGGTTCAGATGCACGTTATTCATCTATGGTAAACCGTATATCTAATAAATTTGTAGACAGTAAAATACAAATATATGACGGCATGGAAAACGCATGGAAACCTAATCAGTTTGATGCAATTAAAATAGATGTCATAGATACAATGTCATGGTTTTACAGACGTTTTGGCGGTCAAAATGGTATGTGGGGTAAGAACAAAGAAGGCCAAAGCCGTTGGATGGACAAAGAAACTATGAACCTGAATGCTAGACAAGAAAATTACAGGTACAGACATGCAGGCATGCAACGATATACAGAAACAATTGATGCACAGGTTATTAGACCAATAGAAGCAGCAGGCTACAATTCAAGCATGCTATCTACAATGCTCTTGTTAAGAAACCTTGCGGTATCACAACAACGTATGGGTAAAGCAAACCCTATGGGTCTATGGGCGCAAATTAAAGCTATGGGCAAAGAAGGTGAAGCTATTGCAAACGAGTTTGTAGGTGAGCGTACACCACTAGAAGCATATCAATGGTTTGCTAAAGAGCATCCAATGCTTGATCAAGCAGCTACTAAATTTTATGAATTACGTAAAAAATATGTACATCCGTTAATTATTGAAAGTAAAGCATTTGATAAAGCAACATTAGATAAAATTTTAAATAACGAAGCATACATTAATTTTAATGTATTGAAATATGCACTTGAAAGATTAGACAGATCAGGTGGTAACAACATTTCATCTGCATCATTTAGCAAAGCTACTGAAGGTACACTAGCTGATATAGTAGACCCATTATTAGCTACAATGCAAAAAGACATGTTAATTATGTCTGAATTAAAACGTAATCGTATGATTCACGATTCTATTCTTTGGATGCAAAGAAACAAAGATTGGATAGAAACCTTTGATGCAAAAAAAATGGCTAATAAAGGTTTTGCAAAATACGGAACATGGAAAGATGTAGTTGTAGAAAAAGCCAAATATATTGACAAAGGTAAAGTAGAACCACCACCTGCAGGTATGGAAACTATAGCTTTTATGCTTAATGGTAAATACCGATATTACCATGTTAATAAATTTGCAGCACAAGCATTTAAAAGAAATCCACATGAATTTGTAAGATTGATGACATATGCTGCATCTGCTAATAACTTTTTTAGAACAATATTTACTGAATACAATCCGTATTTCTGGGCTAAAAATAATTTTAGAGATATGGGAAGGTCTGTAAGAAATTTACCTAACGCTAGATATTTTGATTTTGCAGGAGGCGGCAAACACTCTGTTGTTAAATATTGGTTTAAATCTTTAAAGCCTACATGGAAATCTATTATGGGCGATAGAAAAGGTACAGAGTTAACTAATTGGATGGAAAACCAAGGTTTCCTTATATCGCAAATGGAAGGTTATAGGGGTAAAGCAGGTGAAGCTGCATTAGCTAAAATGTTTGAAAAAGGC
>CERP01033126.1_pt1 | contig 18391 bp, 28 predicted proteins | sample 530801 | NCBI WGS metagenome assembly CERP01 (sample SAMEA2620991, study PRJEB7988) | marine metagenome | biome: marine biome (ENVO:00000447); feature: surface water layer (ENVO:00002042); material: "saline water (ENVO:00002010), including plankton (ENVO:xxxxxxxx)" | depth 5 m | reverse complement strand
AACTGTTCAACTATTGTACGTGTCCTTCCGTAGCCCATTATAGACCTATAAAGGTCATTTATTTCTTTGGCTTCTATACCCCACGTACCCATAGTATAATCAGAGGCTATCATACGACATACTTTTACGTCTTTATTACCCATTCTCATTAATAACTTGTTAACAACTTTAGGGTTTTCCCTATCATCCACTAGCAACATATATAGTATACAGTTTGGGGGGTTATTAAAGACTACCAACCTTGAGTGGTATAAACTTCACCATCTATCTCAATCATATAAGAATTACAATTACCGCAAAACTTTTCTAAGTTAGTTTGTGTAGTCCAATCACCCCCACAGGTAATGCATTCTTTTGCTTGTTCTAAAGTCATCATTGTCATTGTCATCATAATATTACCTCTTTACTCCATCGTGCGCCCAACAAGGCCCTGCATCCGTACAACATTTTGTAGGTACGTGTTCGTAATCTATAATACTACTTACGTGGAATCTTGATGTGTGTTCATTGTAATCTCTCCAATTTAATTTTGAGATAAAATTAACTATACTTTCAACACTTTGTGTTTTTTGCTCCTTTGTCAAGGTCGAAGGATGTGCAAACCATCTAAGGTTTTCTGCTAGGTGTTGTACTAGTGCTATCCTATGTGTGTGTTTAGGGTTTTCTTGCCTCATAGCCTTGTTTAGACAAGGGGGAATAGGTATCTGCCCTGCACTACCTATCTCACCGTTAAACTCACCAACAGGCGTTATTTCTTGTGAGGGGTTATTCGCTATCCATCTTCTAATGTCAAAACCTTCTTTGGGTGCATTACCTCTAAATGGGTCTAAGTGTAATAGGTTTTTCTGTGGCTCTGCGGGTATGTTGTATGATAAAGGATTTACCATAAAATTACTTGCATCTATATTAACAGACCAACGACCTCTTTTGGGATTATATGTATCGGGGATACGTGTTAATTTTTGTGGAAAGCCAACACCGTCTAATGTTTTCAGACCTTTAGCCCTATCCTTTTGATAACGTTCTAAGTGTTTTGCTATTGATGTACCCTTAATAGGCTTGTCGAAGAATTGATGTACATGAAAACCTCTACCAGTAAAGACTAACCTAACATCCCCACTAAGCCTAGTGAGCAGTATAGATACATCTCTTTTTACATCTTCCATAGTACCACCTTCTAACATATCAAAATCCCACCATGCCCTATCCATGACTACTGATTCAACATCATACTTCCAAGAACGGTGTGTTTCTCTTCTCTCAAAAGAATAAAGAGAAGTATAACAGGAAGCCTTACCGTTAATTTTATTTACATAACTGTTAAAATCATCAACACTTTCACAAGGAGTACGGCGTAGCCCAATCTCACGTGGAAAACCTAGAGGCATGATTATTCCTCTAATTTTATTGACTGTACACTACCACATTCACAGGCATACAGGAGTATTTTTACGGGAGAAGTACCTTCTTCGCCTGTCAATCTCCATACTTCCTCTTTGCCTTCCCACATATCATCAGAACCACACGCTATACATTCTATTAACATAAAACTACTCATACTTCCCACCCGTTTATTCCGTTCATTTCCGCTTCACAGTTAAGTGAATAATCACACCACATAGGACAGAAATAGTCATTCCATTTCATAGGCCATTGGTGGGAAATAAGTGAGTGTATAGTGTTGTATAATGATTCCTCAAAGGAATTAAAAGACCTTTCCAAAGCAGGTTCTAACAAAGCCCAACCACGCTCTGCTCCGACCCACATAGTTTTACCTCTTTTATTACCTTCTAATAACAATTTATCATCTGCGTCATATTCATAGTCGGGGCTTATATACAAGTAGTGAGAAACATCTTCATAATCTAATTTTCTCAACATCCTATTATAATACACCAATTCTTTTCTAGTCCTACCTAATTTAGACATAGCCATATTACCTGTCTTTAATTCTACTAAAATTAGTTTGCCAGTATCGGGGTGTTTCAATACACCATCTATAAGGCCGACCCATACAATAGGTTGCCCGTTCAATTCTTCATAGACTTCGTGTTTCACTTCCGCTTCCACTACCTCAAATCCACCCATGTCATGTGCTATCTGATGTAATAGAAGGTTTAAAGAATCAACTCCATCATCGTCTGCCACACCTTCCTCTTCTGCTGCTTCCATCAGCACTTCTGCACCTTCTAATAACCCTCTCTCCATAACATTATGTATAGCGACACCACGAATCATTTCTTCGGTAGCGGGGGGTCTAGGTATATCCGTAATATACCCCCAATAGTATTGTCTAGGACACATCTTGTAAGTCATATAAGAAGACTTACTTACTCTTAACGCCCCCTTATCCGCAGGGTTGTACGAGGATGGTTTATCTATCATGTAATCACTCTTCTTCCGCTACTGCACCTGCGTCCCAATCTTCAAACGTAGGTTGGTCTGAACCATAAATATTCTGCCCGCAATAAGGACAGTTTTCGCTTTTATTTATATTCTTAACAATAGGTATCATAAGAGTTTTATCACAATGAACACAAGTAGGTTTCTCTAATTTACCTAACTCATCTAAAAGGTTATACATTATCGCCTGTGTTTTTCCTAAATCATTACCTATCATATTAATCGCTTGTGCTACTTCGTTCACAAATCTTTCAAAGTCTTCTTGTCTTACTTTCGTCATATTATCACCAATCTTTATTACACATATAAACTATACCCAGTCCTTTATAGTTATTCCATAAGCGGCATTGTGTAAAGGTTGTGCATCCCAAGAAGCCAATTCATAGTAGGGTATAACTTTGCGTAATATGAATCTTTCGATTAGTATTTTTTCCCCTATTTTAGTTATACCGTCTATATCTTTAGGGTCATCGAAGGCTATATATTTACCTTTTTCATTTATAGATACGAGAAAGAACGAACCCTTTCTATATCCTTTACCTAGATATTCGTTAGCCCAAGCCGCACCTGCGGAAGAACCCGATAAAACTTTGTACTTAGATAAGTCCTTTTCTAATTTACCCTTCATACACAATTCCTTAGCATCAACTTTACCGTTCATAATATTGCTCACCAATTCCATGTTTTTCATAGTAATATCCTTTTCGGCTTCGCCCGATAGGATGCCTTCTATTGTAGTGTGCATAGCCTGTTTCATAACAGACGGCATTCTACTTTGTTTCATCTCAATACCTTTAACGTAAATGTTTGGTTCGTGATACTCACCATCAGACCATATTACTTTTGCGGTATATCTATTCTTAGCAACAAGTATTATTCTTGTACACCATTTTTCAAACTGTGTAATTATAGGACTCATTCTAGTATTTATAGACTCTAGCATTTGCTCGCCCATTTCGGGGCTAGGTATTTGACAGAATACTGAATCTGTATGACCGTATATTACATTGAAGCCGACTCTCTGTGCCTCAACCATCAACTCACCTAAAGTAGCCCTAGAGGTGTGTGTTATAGCAGCCGCTACTTCGGGATGATACATACCGTACTTAGCATCTCCACACACACCATACATAGAAGCAACAAGAGTTTTAGCAGCAAACTGCATACAATCCCACTTAGCCTTTTTCTTACCCTCGCTCATAATCATTTTCATCTTAAAAATATTTCTAAGGTCAGTCATTTTATCCATTTGTCTTACAAGTAAGCCCTTTTTATCTTGTGTAAACTTACTACCATTACCACAATCCATACCGTTTTGGTCTAAAGTATCCCAACTAATATTGTATTTCTCTGCGTTGCTATGATACATAGCCTTAATATCTAAGATACCTACATTATCATAAACCCCTGCCTCAACATCTAATATATCAGCACCTTGATAATCCACCTTGTCAAACTGCGGTTTAGTTGGTATCCTTTCATCAAAATCTTTATCCATCAAAACTAACTGTGAAAACATTTTAGTGATGAAGGGCGTTGATTTAATATCGCATTGTACGATATGCTGTAAAGAAGTATAATACTGTAATGCATTCACGGCTTCATCTAGTTTAGGTAAAAGTCTTACATCTTGTCTACAATAATGTATGTACAAGTCCCTATCTTCGTACCAAGATTCGTCGTGTCCTTTCTCCAACTCAACTTTCTTTTCTCCTAATATTTCTTCCGCTACATCGTTTAGTTTGTAAGAAGGTAGTTTCCCATTCTTTAACTCCCATAATTTAGATACGGCTAACATTAAATCTATACAGTTTCTTCCGACAATAGGTTGCGACCAATCACCAAACTCATACCTAATCTTTCTTAGTGGGCTTAGTGTCAATTCAGACAAACCCGTTGCTCTACATCTTTCTATAATCTGTTTAATATCAGCACCGACTACATACCAACCAGTTATAATATCGGGGTCGCACTTCTTAAGATGTCGCATGAAGTGTATTAACATAGACCTTTCATCAGCAAACGCCATAGCGGGTGTATCGTAGGTGTATTCACTCAATTGGGAATAAGCCTTACCCTCACCATCTTTTAATCCCTGCGTCGCAAGCGTCGGCTCGACGAACCAAACATATTCTTTTTCGGTAAAATTATCATAGGCTACTATGACTCTCATGTGTCCTGTCGTTGGCGACCATTCACAATCCAAATACCAAGTCCTATGTTCATAGTTAGGTATAGGCTCATTACCTTGATTTATATAATCAGCCAAAACTTGATTAGGGTAAGGAATATTCGCTTCCCATGTTTGCCCTGTTTTACTTAACTGCCTAACATCATATTCCGATGCACACACTATCTTAGTTAGTTTTTCCCCAAAAAGACCAGTATAACCATCTTCCTTTCTAACGGCTTCCGCTATGTAAGGTGCATCTTCTGTTTTCACAAAACAATAAGGCCAATGACCTCTGATAGTTTTATCATATCTTTCTTTGTTCGGTGTCCTTCCTCTTATGATTATATCCCGCCCTCTTCCACGTTCAATTATCATCTTCCTCGACATCCCTTCTTAAGATATACATATTATTACAGTTTTCACATTCATACAAATCAACCCCTTCGTCTAACTCTTGTGAAAACAACCAACTAAATGTTGCACCGCAATTATCACAAGGGTATTTAGGCGGTGAATTACTTTTACCAATCATGTTAAATCCTCTCTCTTATCTTTCCGACCTAAGTTTTCATTAATAGAGTTTTGCATATCTTTGGCTTCCTGCGGTATAAAAAACGATTCTTCAAACGCTTCCGAAAACTCGGCTCTAACATTTATTGAAGCCACATATTTAACTCCTGTTTCTCTGTCAATAAAAATTAGAGTGTTATTACCTTGCCTACCCTCTTGAGCAGGATAGTAATAATCCAACTCGACCTTATTTAACCAAAAGGTAAGAAGGTTTCCATCAGTACTACTGCTTGTCCTAACAGTCCCTAAGTCGTATATAGCCATGCTTAAGCCCCCGTTGACATCTGAAAGATAAAGTCGCCATCACCTAAACTAATAACCATAGGTTTAGCCATACCGACCTCTTCAAAATCCCATATACCTATGTTTACATCATTACTCAAGTTAGAGAAGATATACTCAAAACCACCTGCGTAAGTAGCAGTTAAGGGCATAGCGGGCATACCGCCATTCATACCCTTAGCGTCTATGACAGTATTAGTTTTACCTTTAAGTGTTTTACCGACGTTCACATTTAATTTGTCATCTTCATAGGATAAAGTATATCTGTTAAACTTTTGACCGTTCATAGAATCACATCTAAACGCTTCGTATAAATCCGTAGTATTCAAATCGCTAAGTAATAGTCTTACGGGTAAACTACGTCCATCATTAGTATTATATTCAAAGGTATCAATATTAATTTTATTAGCCAATGCCTGTGATTTTTCAGTCCATTGTGCTATGGTCTGCGGTGTGTGTGGGAATGCCTTTGCTTCCTTACTAGCAGTAAGTGTTGTTTGTTTGTTGCTACTCTTATAGACTACCTTAGAATCTGCTACGTTAGGTGTAATGTATAGTATACCACCATGATATTTTAACACACCTAATGTATTATCAATATCAGTTATGACTACTTCCCCTTCACCTGTACATGGTATAGACAATCTCATCAGAGAGGTTATACCGTCCTTGACTAAAGAACAGAAGGATAACCTACCACCCTCTGCCTTTAGAATGAGACTCCACAATTGAGCGTGTGATGTACCGTCAATAGTGTGTTTACGTTGAGCCAGTTTTAACAACCAAATCAATGACGCTGTATCAACAACTATACTCAATTCAACCACTCTAACCCAATAAACTCAAACTTACCATCAGTAATACGTGCTACGTCATGTACAGAGCCTACCTTCTCGATATGCGCCCCTTTCATTTCTTCAATCTTTGCACGAACCACCCATTCATTGTCCTTTAGGTTTCTATCGCCTTCGACACCTGCGGCCAAATCAGCCTTCTTTTGGTATCTTGATAGGAATATTTGTTGTGAAAACTTCCGCATAGTACCCTTTTCCCATTCCGGTCTGTGGCCTACGGTCATCAATACTTTTTTACCAGTACCGTCATCCATGAATTGTGATACTGCTTTTAAGTGAAAGGTAAAGTATACCTTTGCTACGTTGAGGCTGTGTAAACGTGTCAGAACATTTCTGTAAAGTCTGTTTCTTTCTCTCCATTCTTTTTGGTTAAAAGTACCGTCTTCTGTTTCTATGACTCCACGTGATAGTAAAGATTTACGCATGGCGTGTTCACACCACTTTAAGAAAGTCGAACCGCCATCAAAAATGACACCACCTACTGATTCGGGGTCTGCCTTTACCTTGTCTGCAAGTATGTTCACATACCAAGAAGTCTTGTCGAGGATAGCCTTGTAATCCACGTTGTTTTCTTCATCGAATATAGAATCGTCTGTTTCATCGTGTAGAGGTAGTACAACTACATTAGGTGTGTTAGGATAAACTACATCCACAGTTGAACGTGCCGAATTGTCTATGTCAAAAAGATATACAGTTTTACCTGCTTCTATCTCATCTTTAAGTAAAGACAGGGCCAACCCTGTCTTGAGAGTATTTTCGTGTCCTACGAAAGCCATACGGTGTCGTACCGTATTGACTCTGTTGTTATCAAACAACTCTCTATAATAAGATTCGTCAAACTTATTTGACGGCTCTGCGGTCTTCGTATCAGCATTTTGGTTTGGTGCTTTTGCTCCCCAAGTCATATTAACACCTTAAAACATTACACATATAAACTAAGCGGTAGGTGCTATGATAGCAGCATCAGTCATTAACAACAATGCCGCTATCGAAACCGCACTCTCAAGAGAGTTTAGCACTACTTGGGTAGGGTCATAGACCCCATCATGTTTAGCGTCTCTATACTGTCCTGTCTTACCACAAACATAACTACCCTTACCTACATGAAATACATCATCGAGCATAGGGTTTCCACTATTATCTCTAATAGTTTCAATCGGGGTCATCAACCCTTTGATAAACAGGTCTAAGACCTCACCACTATACCCTGCTTCTAATAACGCTTGCGAAGCATGGTACAATGTTGCACCACCACCTATAACCACACCACTTTCTAGTGCTAGTTTACAAGCATTAACCGCATCATCGACTCTCTCTTTACTTTCGGTCTGTTCGACATCAGTACTTCCACCTACATAAATAGTGGATACACCCGAAGTAATTCGTTGTAGACGGTTGTTATATTCTTCTCGCAACCAGTCGTTAGTTTCACTATCTCTCTGTTCAGTCAAATAATTTATGTGTTTAGTATTATCATTTTCTTTTACGGAAAGAGTAGTAGTGGTAGGGCTTGAGTCAAAGGTTTCACAAGTACCCATCTGTCTACTTGTTATTTCCTTAATAGTTTCTCCCAAAGAAACCTTGAATAAATGACTGTTTGTAGCACTACTTATGTCTTCTAACCATGCTTGTTGCTGTTGAGGCATACCACTAGGTTTGACAATACATACACTAACTTTACCTTGCACGATATTTACTAAAAGATTCTGCAACATCATAGGGTTATAATCCGGTGCAAAAATAACTAAGGGTTTATTTTCCTTAACAGCAATTTCTAAAGAAGGTACTAGCGATTGAAAACTTTCTAGTTTTTCCGTAGTAGTAATTATCATAGGGTTTTTATATTCGCATTTATTCCTAGATGCATTAGCCATTACAGCGTGTGCGAAACCTGCGCTCACCTCTAAACCTTTTGATTCTCTGACATATGTTTCAGTAGTAGGTGATTTTTCTATGGTTATTGCACCATGCCTACCTACCCTTTCAACAACACCTGCTATCAAACTACCCAATTCTTCATCATTGTTAGAGGCTATTGTGGCAACGTTCACCAAATCAAAGTCGGTGATGCTTTCAGACTGAATAAACTCTTCTGTTTGCGACAAATATAACTTAAACTCATCTCTTATTTTTAAGGGAGAAGTACCGCTTTCCATCAACGAAAGAGAGCCATTACACAGTGTTTGTGCAATTAGTGTAGCCCCTGTTGTACCATCACCGGATTTTTCTTGTGCTTCACTTGCTACTTCTTTCAACAAATCAATACCCATTTGTGCGTAGGGGTCTGCGTCATGTACAGCCCTCGCTATACTAACGCCATCATTAAGAATAACAGGCATACCAATAGGATTCTGTATTATTACAGTCCTAGCATTTGGCCCAAATGTTCCTTTTACTGCGTTGGCTACTTTATTTACTCCTAAAAGTAATTTACTTCTTGCTTCTGCTCCTGTAATCAAACTCATAATATCACTCCAAACTGGAATCATACAGTAAATCTTCTGTTTCACCGTAATACTCTTCCATAGTTATGTGTTCCCCTTCCTGTAAGGAAAAGGCCACTAAATCTGTATAGTGTACAGAGATAGGTGATGTAGGGTTAGAAGGCTCTAACAAAGTAGCAAAGGCATCACTTCGTAATACAACATGGTCGCCCATGTTTAGGGCGATAGGTACAAACCCACCCACACTTTGAACCTCAAAAGGTTGCTCTACAATAAGACCAAACTCATTTTGAGAATCATACTTAGCGAGAATTACAAACTCTCCTAAAGCCTTCCAACTCCTGTTCACGCTTCCCACCCGTTATCCCCATCATCTGAGAAGTCAGGTTCAACCAGTGCGGCAATCTCATCGTAAGCCCACCAACCATTTACAGACATTCTATCTTCCATTTCACGTGTTCGCCATGCTTGACCCACAATCATAAGTTTAGTACCCACACCGAAGGATGGAACATCTTCACAGTATACATCGATTGTACCTGCTAGTGAAGTAATGTCTGTATCGCCACATACTAATATAGAGCCACCGTTGTCTCTAGGGTCAATGTGTATAACTTCAACCACAGTAGCACACATTCTATCCCACCAACCATCAGTACCGTTGTGTTGGTCGTAATAAGAACCTAACGCACCTAAGTTTGGTAGCATATTTTCCTGTCCGATAATGCTAGGTAGTATATCTAAAGGTGAGCCACTAAAGATAGTGGATAATTCAGTATTGACGGTAGCATCTGAAACGTTAGCGTTTAGATAGCAACGGTTATTCTTACCTGTTTTTAGGGGAATAGTAAGTGGGGTGAAGGTTGGGAATTGTTTATCCGCAGCCGTAGCACTACCGCTTACAGTATATACCTGTAAATCAGAATTAGAACCTTGAATCCTACCTAAGAAGGTAGATGTACGCTCTCTCTCGTCTTGAGGTCTAGGCGCACCGTACTTGAAGTTAGCATCTCCACTAGGGAAGGTTGCATTGTTTTTATCCCACACTACATAGAAGTGTGTGTTAGCATCAAGATTCATGGTGTGTTTAGGTAGTGTAGACACATCTGTTTCAGCATTACCGAAGTATTTTTCAGCAGAGAGTCTAGTGTAAGAACCGTCATGGTTATCTTCAAAGATAACGACAGAACCATTATCAACAAATGTTTGTCTTACTTCTGACGAAGCACTACCTAACTGATTCTTCATTTTATTATAGAGAATCTTACCCCATTCTTTAGGTCTTGGTACAGAGACAAACATACCTTCGTATGTATCTGCACCTGCTCTACGCATTCTCGCATTTTCAGATGTAATGTTTCTACCCGCTACTCTAAGAGCGAGGATAAAACAATCATCCTCGGAGCGACCTGCATTTTTCCATGCCGCCCCCTGTTCTGCGAGGACTGCGTTAGCCCTCTCTTGCACCATCTCCGGTGCGACGTTCAACGTTTTCGCAATATTATTTAACATTTCATTACTCATGTTTTTTCACCTTACTAATCCAACCCTAATTCATTACACATATAAACTATGCTATCAACAACCTCACGAAATTATACTTAACAATGTCATCATCGACACCATTAAGCACATCTCTCTCTGAAATTATCGCTGAATCAACGACTTGGAGTTTTTTTGTTGGTTGTGCATCCTGTAAAGCAGTATCGAAAACAGCACGTATTACTTTTCGACAATCATATTCCTTGATTAAATTGTAGGCCGCATCTGCATCTGAAAACTTGAAACATAAAGATAGAAACATATGTGCATCAAAACTATCAACAGTTAAACTTAAGATAAAACTATTGGCTTCATCACCTTCAAGACCGTGAAACGCTTGTACTGCATTAATAGCATTACGCAAATCCCCTGCGTGTGCTTTACATATGACCTGTAATTGTGTTTCACTAATCTCAACGTGTTCCTGCCCGCATATATACTGCAACCTACCCATCATCTCATCTATGGTTATAGGTCTAAAGGTAATTTCCCTACACCTTGAACGTAAGTAAGGACTTACTTTTTCGATATTATTACAGGTAAGAATGAAAAGACCCTGTGCGTTTTCTATCACACCCTTCAATGCTGACTGTGCTTCATGTGTCAATTGGTCTGCTTCGTCTAGTAATATATACTGCTTGTAATTACCACAACGGGTAAGAGGCAACAACTCTTCTTCAACGAATGCTATACCTCTAGTTTTCTTAGAGGAAGCATTGAACACGTGTATGGGGTATCCTCTTTCATTAGCAATAACGTGAGCATATGTCGTCTTACCTACACCTGCCGCTTTGCTATGTAATAGAAGGTGTTGGTCGAAATTAGAAAAATTATTGTTCGCTACCATTTCATCGAAAGTAGTAGGTCTATATCTTACCGCCCATAACTGCTGCATAAGTCATGCTAAAATAATACACATATAAAGTATTAGATAGTGTCTTCCATCAAGAATGCACGTGTAGCATCGTATAGGGCAACCACCTCTGCGTGTGGTTTCCTACCTATTGTTTCACCGTGTCCTCTCTCAATCATTAAGACTTGTACCAAACCTGCCATGAATCCTCTTAGGAATGTCTCATCTATTTTAGCGTCATGGAAAAACTCTTCTGCATCTGAATCTTCTTCTTCTACGAAATCAAGAAGCATTGTTCTTAGTATAGCCGCATCAAACATATTCTCTTGAGTCAATATTCTCGACATATCAACGTAGGTATTAGTGTGAAGCATAGCGGATAATAGACTACTCAAATCTTCTTTCATGTTGGCTCTCATATACAGTACCACCCTAGTGTCATATTAACTCTTTCTCAAACAGTTTAAACAAACATCAGATTCGGGCGGTAGCATTCTTATTCTTCCACAGGAACATTGTACCGCTTTCTTCTTTTGCGCAGGTGTCATCACGGTAGGACTACGGGTATAAAGTATGTCATCACGGCTTTTGATTAACTCTCTATCAATATCGTAAATCAAATGTGATGCCTTTATACCGATAGCATTCTCAACCTTCTCACTACCCACCGCTATTATCTGTGGATTCTTAGAAAGAAGTGCCGAAAGACTGTGAGGTGAAGGTACTGTTCTAACGTTCTTTAGGGAAGATAGTTTCTCTGCTACTCCTTCCTTAGTCATAGCACCGTGTTCCCATAGTATCTCCACTATGAATCTACGCACCCGACGGTTGTTAGCACTCATGTATAAACGTTAGTCTATGGCATTTATAAGTCGTTCCCCACATCAGCCCACATAATTGCATCTCCCCACCCTACTTGCTCATATTGACCGCATGGACTCAAAGGCCCAGTAGGTTCACGTTTATAAGAAGTAGTCTGCGTCCCAAGCGTTATATTTAACAAAAAAATAATTACTTCACCACAGAAGCACATTATTCTCAAAGCAACAAAAAGTAATATAGCATCGACTAAAACCATTTACTTTCCGCAACCTTAGTCTTTCGCATACCTTTCGGTACATCCCCAACTTCTCTGACTTTATTGGCTACACTTATAGAGTTTTCTAAAATTAATTCCCAATGCTCATCACTATCCCTAAACACATTTGGTTTTTCCTTAATACCTTTTTGTTTTCTAGGCCATATAACTCTGTTCCTAGACGGTCTGATACCGTATATTATCGCAGCCCTAGTGTATTTTTCCGGTAATATAAGGTTGGTATCTGCTATCCTTCTCCAAAAATCTATATCTTTATAATTACCTTTTAGAAACCAATTGACTAAAGGTAGTGGTTGTTTTTGGAAAACACCTTCAACTCTTTTTTTATCATTCCAGTTTATCAACGCTTTAATCAAGAGGAATGTATCATCCGATGTTTCTTTTTTTGACAACCCATCACTAACGATACACAATTCCTTTGCCTTTTTGTTCAGTCTAGGTACTTTTGTGGTAATAATAATGAGTTTATTGGCTACAATCGGATGCCATGATAGTACATCATCACTACCAAACCTATCAGTTGTTAGGTAATATATAGTATCCTTTCTATCGGGTATAGTATCTAATGTTCTATACATGAACACTTCATTAAAATTAGAATCTCTAAATACAGATTCGTCGTCCGTGAATATTATCATGTTTTCTCCACGAAAGGGTCATGGCTATAAATATATTTATACACTCTTTTCATTTGACTAACACTCAAACCCCAAACTTCCATTACTATTTTTTTCTGTACTTGATAATCTCCGTACATCCAAACTATACCATTAAAAGTTATTATTGCGGTAAGACCATCTTCTTTCATGGCTTCTATCAAGATAGGATATTCTTCTTTGAAAATAGGTCGAGTAGCAAAATACCTAGTCGGTTTGTTTCTCCATTTTCTCATCACTCAATCACCTCATGGAACGGAACATCTATTGGTTGTGATAATACATTTAGTTTCCTTTCCACACTATCTAATAATTTAGGTTGGTCGGCTAATACTTCTACCAAAACTCTACTCACTTGGTTTAACTGTGCGTGTGCTAAAAGTAATTGGGAATCTACACCTATTTCCTTTTTTAGTGTACCTACTAGTTTTAAGGAAGTATTAGCCTGTGCGATAAGCCTAGAGGCATCGGCTACAAACTCTGATGTGATGCCGCCTTCCGCTTCTTTTCTTTCTTCCAATTCATCGAGATAACTAGTTATCCTTTGTACTATATCTTCTGCTGAATCCAAAGTACTAATGCTTTGTGTACGTGCTTCTTCTATATGCTTTGCTTCCTTCGGGTCATAATCTAGGTGAGCATCCATGTGTGTCATAACTAAACCGTCCGGCCAGTTATATTTAGCCTCAAGATAACTAGGTAGTGTTTCACCCGAATACACTTCTTTTTCCATCTCTCTACAATCTTTGTGTTCACACATTTCACAACCACCGTCTAACACCCATCGTAATACTTCTATGGTAAAACTATCATTAGTGGTAGCAAGTCTATTCTGTATTTCTCTTTTACTTCTCATGGCAAGCATCCCCATAGTGGCGGTGTTTTACTGTCTACTCTTTCTGTTGTTTTATAATATTTAGCGTGTCTTTTCAAAGCGAAACATAAAGACTGTGCTTGATATTTAGCGGTTTCTCCACCTATAAATCTACTTTTATGCAACAATTTTCCGTTTCTTAATGTTAATTGATAAAGAAGTGTAGTGGTAGAAAACGGTGTACCGTCCCAATTTTCCGCAAATCTATTAAGTGCATCTTGCACGAACCTATTATTATTTTTCATTCCTCTTCCTCACTTATTATTAAGGGTAATATACCTTCAAACAAAACACCATTTAGTGTCATTTTAATATACAAACCTTCCATAGTCTCAACACAATCTAATATCTTACCTTTACCCATCGGTGGGCTGCTGTATTTTCCAAAGTTTATCCATCTTCTATTCTCACTCATATTTATTCACCTTTTTTCCAATGTACATCGGGACTTTCAACACTTACTTTACCAAAGCGACACACTACACCTTTACGGCCTCTCCTTTTAACACTAGGCTCGACTTCTGTGTACCATGTCTGACCCTCTAGGTTTTCTATCAACCAACGCTTTGCTGATTGATAATCACCGTTAGTAATCATACGGGAAATCTCTTTTAACAACTGGCTCTTAGGTATATCTTTCATCCAAAACGCACTACGGATTAACTCTAGGTCTGCATCCATAACGGTTCTTCTCATGGCTAATGATTGGTTTAGTATTTCCCTTAAAGTATCATCTAGTCTAATGATTAATGCTTCACCACCACGATAGGTAGGTTGCATCATAGCATAACCTATACACATCCTACGGAATAAATCTGCCTCAAAAGAACGTACATCCGGTCTATCAATCCATTCCATGATGTCATCGTCAAAGATTATACCTGTCGGTGGATTGGCTACTGCTTGGTGCATTCTGTTTCTTATCCATTCTTTTATCTCAATATTAAGATTGGCTAATTCTAATCTTTCATCTCTCTGCATATTTGCTTGTTTGTGTTGTGCTAATTTGTATGCCCTCTCTTTTTCCGGTGTCATCTCAATGTCGATGATAAAGAATCTTCTATCAAGACCGGACTCCAACTCAAACCTAGCAGGTTGTGTACCCGCCCATATGGTATAACGGGTAGTGTATCTTACCCAACCATTTCGCATAGCCTTCTGTACTCTACCGTTATCCAAACTGGTAAGTAATTGGTTTTTCATATCTAGGCTGTGGTCTTTTTTAGATGCATCAGACATACTGCTAAACTCTTCAAACCCTAAGAAGCCACCACACATCTCTCTTGCTATCGGCCTACCTGCTATCTCTCCTTCTTCATCTACTGACCCAAACATACCTGCTTCTGTAATAGAATTAGCCCCCATCATGGTTCTCAACCCTTGCCCTAAATCAGCATTGGAATTGTACACAAGTCCTGTGCCTTCTGCAAGAAACATTAAGATAAGAATACTTTTACCCGAACCTTTCGCACCTCTCATCAGAATGTGAATACGTGTGTCCGGCAATTGGGACATAGGTGTATAGAACGGTATGTTATCATGTCTAAGAGGACAATTTTCTATAACGAAATCACCATCTTCTTGATTTACCAAAGGGCTATCGGGGTCAAAATCACATCGGCTGCACTTGTTTAGTGCATTGAATATATGGCCGCCTACACTACATAGAAATATAGGTATTTTATCTTCCACATCAACGAAATAGTTTCTCTGTGCAAACTCTATCGTCTTTTCAAATACATTAAAATCACTCATAGTACCACCTCTGCGTCATAAAGCATCTCCATCAACATGGCTTTATAGTTTTCGTTAGGTAATAGAGCATGGTTATCCTCTAAATAAAGCAAAAGGCTTTGTGCTTCTTCTTCATTTATCCACGTAGCACTATTTTGTCCCGACATTACAATCCAATTCCCTATAATTTTATTTTTACAAAAATGCTGAAAGGCGTGTGATGCAATCCATGTAGTTGGCGGTATATCTAAATCCATCATGTCTATACTATCACCATTTGTTAGGAATAAAGAATCATCTTTATCGTCATAATCGTATATCAATAACTCATTGTTAGGTATCTGCGGTTGATGTTTGTAAGGATTCTCTTGCATTACATTTGAGGTAATATAAACTAATTCATTGACACCCTTTTGTGTTAGTCTAATAATTATGTCTCTCAACACCGGATAATTATACAACCATGCTTTCGTTTGCTTTGCACTCGGAACGTAAGCACTAGTTATTCTTAAGACTAAATAACGTCGGTCATCTTCATTCCTAGTCTCATACAATTTCCATTCCGGTGGAACGGGCGCAGGAATGGTGTTTATAGCATCAACTTGTAGCAACTTGGATAATATGGTACAGATAGGTAATTCATCCCCTACAACAGAAGCCCCTGCTATAAAACTAGCAAATCCTTGCTCGTTCTGAAAGTACATAATTAATGTAGTATCTTCCACACTAATTTCTTTTTCCCAAACGAAATCAACATCACCCATTTGCTCAATTATTTTCATGTAAAACTCTCCTTATTTCTTTTTGTACGAATGACGGAAATCCTTTAATCGGTTTTCTTGATGCAATTGCCTTCTCTACTATTGCGTCTATATCTCTAGCCTTGTATAGTTTGTATGGTCTACTAGACCATCCTGTACTAGTACCTGCCCTACTCTCTATCTTTGTACCATCCTCTTCAAACAATATACTTCTTGACAGTATGTTTGATACTATGTAGCCGGTCGTTCCATGCTGTGCGCCACCTGCCTTATCTTTGAATAGTCTATGGTCTGTATTATTATACCAATCAACCACTTCATAGTAAGTCATACTACCATTTTTTTTAAGATGTTTATACATCCTCTCCTTTATTCGTTTATTCTGCGCTCTTGTCATATATCTTCCCCTACTTCACTTCACCTTTAATTCTTTTTATTCTGTGTCCCAAGCGTAAAAAGAATAAAACGCTGTACTGCTCTATTGTTTTTTATTTTTTTAATTCTTTCATAGGTATGTTAAGGTACTTACCTAAACCATACATACTATTGAAGAAATTAAATAATTAGAAAAAACGTTGTACTAAGAGCCTGTTATTAATTTTGTTGAGTTATAACTTACTGAAAGAATTAATCTTTTCTAGTATTTTTACGTCAATAATACCCATATTTTCTGATTCCAACCTACTTCTAAGGTAAAAATCATTTAATCTTTGCGAATCACCACCGATACCAATTGTTTTTATCTCTAAAGTATCCATATTATCCAATACATTTATAATTTTGTATAACATTTTTTCAAAAGTTTTTTGGGGAATGGTATGTACCCACCTTTTTATTACTTGTGTCGCTACTGGCTGTACCCAACAATCATCAACCTTGTATCTTCCCACAATTTTTGTAGTATTTTTATATGAAAGTATTTCTATCTTAATAGTATCTTTAGTAAAACACATTACTGGGCTTTTGTATGCTGCCCTACCATAAGGACTCATGTGTCTAACAGATGTTTCAAAGTCTGTTAGGTAATTACCTTGTATAAAGGCCATTGTAGTATCGAAATACTTTGAATGATTCTGCGGGTCTTCGATAGCCACGATAGCCTCTTCATCGACCCATACACCTACGTGTGTTATTGGTGTGTTGTGGAGATACCCCTTGACAATATCCTTCAATGAAGGTCTTTCCTGTACTGTCAATTCATATATTGTGTACATCATATCTGCATACTTTAATTCAGAATCTAAAGCCCGTAAAAATCTGAAAATAATATGCCTGTCATTCAAGACTAACTTATTATTACGATAAAGTAATTCTATGTAAGGGTGTTTCTCACGCCTACTATAATCATAGGCATCAACAACACCACATTCTCTTACGGGTATCTCCACGAAATATTTCATGTTCTGTCTTCCATCTTTGCTCTAAAACCTATGTTCTGTGCTTTGACATAGTTTGCCCTTTTCATAGTATCACTAAACTCTGCGATAGTTTTCTTGGGTATCTTAGCCCTATTATTTCCAATTGTCATCCATTTACTCATGTCTTCAACCAATTGTCGCAATTTGTTCACTTCTTCATTGTCGGTGTATTGCATCACCTCATTCGCTTTCAATTTTTCTTTTTCCTTATCTAAAAGATATTCGCTATATTTTTTCATATTTCTGCACCTTCCTCTTCGTCATAAAAATAGACATTTACTGTGTAGTCATGTAAAGAATCTCTAGCCTTCATTCTACATGACATGGTTTTCTTAACACCCTTAAGACCACGTACCAGTACGGCAACGTGTTTAGCATTAACTATTCTCTTACTCTTTTTAGTCCCTAGTTTGTCAATTATTTGTGAAGCAGTAAGACCTTCGGGATTCTCTCTTAAGGTCTGTACTATCGCTTTTCTCACTCGCTGATGTCTCATATACGTTCCACCATGTCATCACGTATAAAGGGTTCTATTCTGTGTCGCAAGCGTCTATTATCTTAATTCGTTTTCCCATGCACCCAACAAATCAATTATTTTTTGTGTGTAAATTACACCATCCATTAATTCTTCTTTGAGGTGTTGTAGCCATTCCTTTAGAGATAGGTCGTCTCTATCCATTGTAGTACCGTATTTGGCCTCGCCTTTTTCAGCACGTTGTCTAATCTCA